>Ga0134127_10000193_pt1 | contig 72033 bp, 59 predicted proteins | sample KB31753_FD_96459 | JGI IMG/M metagenome (GOLD analysis project Ga0134127, IMG submission 96459) | Terrestrial soil microbial communities with excess Nitrogen fertilizer from Kellogg Biological Station, Michigan, USA - KB3-175-3 | ecosystem: Environmental > Terrestrial > Soil > Unclassified ... | reverse complement strand
TGCCTGCTGCCGCAGAGCGGGGGCGAGAACACCAGCGACACCGTCCCTGATTACGTCGCCGATCCGAAGAAGGCGCCGGCGCGCGACACGTGGTACGCCGAGCCCGCGAAGGTCTTCGACGACGTCTATTTCGTCGGCGGCAAGGTGCACTCGGCGTGGGCGCTGACGACGCGCGACGGCATCATCCTCATCGACACGATCTTCCCCTACAACTCGGAGGAGCTGGTCGTCGGCGGGATGCAGAAGCTGGGGCTCGACCCGAAGCAGATCAAGTACCTCATCATCTCGCACGCGCACGCCGATCACATCGGCGGCGCGGAAATGATCCAGAAGAAATACGGCGCGAAGGTCGTCATGGGCGCGCCCGACTGGGAGTCGGTCGAGAAGTATCCGAACCGCTTCAAGACGATGGCGCCCAAGCGCGACATCGTCGCGACCGACGGGATGAAGATCACGCTCGGCGGGCGCACGGTGACCATCTGGTTGACGCCGGGCCACACGCCGGGCACGCTGTCGCACACCTTCACGGCGCTCGATCGCGGCCGCACCGTCAACGTCGCCTACTCGGGCGGCACCGCGTTCAACTTCGTCAACAACACGCCGGTGCCCGGCATCAGGAACTTCCAGACCTACATCGACTCGCAGAAGAAGTTCGCGGAGAAGGCGGCCGCCGTCAATGCAACCGTGCTGCTGTCGAACCACTCGGAGTTCGACGAGGCCGTGCAGAAGAACCGGATGCTCGGATCGAAAGGCCCGCATCCGTACGAGATCGGCGCGAAAGCCGTCCAGGACTACTTCAAGGTCATGGAAGGATGCGCCCGCGCCGCCCAGATCCGCCTCGAGCAGCGCCAGGCGACGGCGACCAACTGACGCTGGTTGGTGGTTGGTAGTTGGGAGTTGGTGGTGGGCCGGCTGAAGCCGGCCCCTACGAGCCGGCCCCTACATCGTCAGCAGCGCCGCCATCAGCTCGATCCCGTCCCACAAGTTCTGCAGCCGCAGGTTCTCGTTGAACGTGTGCTGGTTGTCGTCGTGGTTCGCGATCGGCACGATGACGGTCGTCGCGCCGAGCGGCCGCTCGAACGCCTCGAGCGGCACCGCCGCGCCCATCGTCGGCAGCTTCACGACCGGCCCGCGCGCGCTCTCGACGGTGCGGATGACTTCCTGCGCGATCGGCAGCGTCATCGACGTGCGCCGCGCTTCGGTCCCGGCGCCGAAGACGACCCGGGCGATCTTTGCCCGCGCGCGCCGCGTGTCGGCATCCGGTTCGCGGTCGGTGACGTAGAAGCCTTTGCGCGCGATGAAGTCGCGGAGCAGTTGCTGCGTGCCGGCGATGTCCATCCCTTTCACGAGCCGGATGTCGAGCGTGGCGACTGCGGTGGACGGGATGACGTTGCTCGCCTGCGCGCCGGTGCGGCTGCTCGCCATGCCGCGGATGTTCAGCGACGGCTGCGTCAACAGCTCGTAGAGCGGCTTCGGTGCTTCATCCGTCGAGCCGAGCCAGAACTCGTTGCGCAGCTGCCTGTCAATCGGCGGCGCGCCGGCAATCGCCTCCTGCTCGAGTGGCCCGAGCGGCTCGACGTGGTCGTAGAAGCCGGGAATGACGACGTGGCCCTTCTCATTCTTCATCGAGGCGAGCAGGCGCGCGAGCTCCAGCGCGGGGTTCGGCGCCCAGTTGCCGTAATGGCCGCTGTGCAGCTCGGTGCGCGCGCCATAGACCGTGAGCTCGAGCGTCATCACGCCGCGCGCGCCGAAGATGAGCGACTGCTGGCGCGTCTGGTAGACCGGGCCGTCGCAGATCAACCAGACGTCGGCCGCGAACAACTCCTTGTTGGCGGCGATCGTCTTCTCGAGGTTCGCCGAGCCCGCTTCCTCCTCGCCCTCGAACGCGAGCCGGATGTTCGACTGCATGCGCAGCCCCGCGGCCTTGATCGCGTCGAGCGCGGTGAGCATGGCGACAATCGCCGCCTTGTCGTCTCCCGCGCCGCGCGCGTAGAGCCGCCACTCGGGATCGATCCGTATGCCGGCGGCCGGCAGCCGGATGGGCATGCCGCCGTCCTCGACGGGCCGATTGCGCAGCACGGGCTCGAACGGCGGCGACGCCCATTCCTTCGGGTCGAGCGGCTGGCCGTCGTAGTGCGCGTAAAGCCCGATCGTTCGCGTTGCGCCGGGCGTCCGGATCTCGCTGACGACGATTGGATTCCCGCCGGGTACCGCCACCAGCTTCGCGGCGAGGCCGCGCGCCTGGACCATCTTCGCGACGAGCTCCGCGTTCCGCTGGATGTTCGGCTTGTCGCTCGAGACGTTCGGCACTGCGAGCAGCGTCGTGAACTCGTCGAGGATGGCGCGCTCGTGCTGCTGGCGCCACTGCTGGGCGGCCTGGGCGGCGGGGTTGGATTGCGCGGCGGCCATCGCCGGCAGCAGGAGAAGCGCGAGCGCGCTCGCGAAGCTCCAAACTCCAAGCTCCAAGATCCAAGCTCCAAACATCAACCTGCCGAGACGCTGGTGCATGGCCAATAGTGTAGGATGCCCGCGTGCCCGGGCGGTTCGACATTCTCCAGGAGATAGAACGGCTCGATCCCGAGCGCGACCACCAGCGGATCGTGCACCTGTCGTTCGGCTACGACTTTCCGTGGGACTCGATCCGCGCGCTCGAGATTGCCCTGTATCGCACCTACTGCGTGCCGAGCATTTCGGCGCTCCTCGATCGCACCGGCGAGTTCCGCGAGCGCACGCAGCAGCGCTACGACGACACGTCGCTCCTCGTCGCCGAGATGTGCAAGTGGGGCTACGAGAGCGCCCGCGGCAGGGAAGCGCTGGCGCGGATGAACTGGGCGCACGGGCACTTCACGATCGCCAACGACGATTTTCTCTACGTGCTCTCGACCTTCGTCTACGAGCCGATCCGCTGGATCGATCGGTTCGGCTGGCGCGCCACGAGCCGCCACGAGCGGCTCGGCTACTACTGGTTCTGGCGCGAAGTCGGCAACCGGATGGGGATCGCGAACATCCCCGGGTCCTACGAGGCGTTCGAGGCGTGGAGCCGCGCGTACGAGCGCGCGCAGTTCCGGTTCGCGGAGACCAACCACCGCATTGGCGCGTCCACGCGCGATCTCTTTGCCGCGTGGTTCCCGCGCATCTTCACGCCGATCGTCCGCTACAGCATTTACGCGATGCTGGACGATGCGATGCTTGCCGCCTTCGGCTTCCCGAAGCCGCTGCCGCTGACACGTCCGCTGCTGCGCGCGGCGTTGACGCTGCGCGGGCGCTTCGTCCGGTGGCTGCCCGCCCGGCGCGCGCCCCACTTCTTCACCGACAGCCGGAACCGTACGTACCCGCGGGGCTATCAGATCTCGGAGCTCGGTCCGCCTCGGCTGGTCGCCGCTGAAAAGCGCACGGCGGCGGAAGTGACGCGCCCGCGCGATTCGGGGCGGTATGATGCGCCGCAGGTGAGGACGTGACCCGCAGGGAACTGCTCGCCGCCGGCCTCGCGCTCGGCGTCGCGCCCGCCTTCGCGCTGCGCGCGACGGCGGGCACGCCGCTGTCGAGCATCGTTGCGCTCGAGGCCCAGCAGCGCTCCATCGCCGATTTCTTCCGCGAGGTGACCGACGACTGGGTGCGCCACGATCCGACGCTGGCGACCTCGAACCGCTATTTCACCGGCGACGAGCAGGACATGCTCGAGCGCCAGCTGACGCCGCGAACGATCGAGTGGCGGCGTGATCGGATCCGCCGGGCGCGCACGGCCCTCCTCGAGCTCGGACGCTTCGACCGCAGCGGCCTCTCCGACGTGCTGCGCGTCTCGGCCGACCTGCTGCAGTGGCAGCTCGCGGCCATCGTCGAGAGCGAGCCGTTCCTCGACTTCACGTTCCCGCTCGAGCAGATGAACGGCGCCAACGTCACGCTCGTCGACACCTTCACGATTCGCCGCACGGTGGTGACCGAGCGCGACGCGGAGAATTACGTGGCTACGCTTCCGCAGGTCGCCACGAGCATGGACGAGTCGATCGAGGACGCGCGCCGCCTGGCGGACAGGAAGGTCGTCCCGCCGCGGTTCATCCTCGCCGCCACGGTCAGGCAGATGCGTGCGTTCGCGGAGATGCGCCCGACGCAGAACCCGTTCGTCGCGACCTTCGCCGATCGACTGTCCGCCATCCGTTCGCTCGCGCCGGTGCGGCGGCGCCAGCTGCAGTCCGACGCGGAGAAGATTCTCGTCGCGCAGATCTACCCGGCGTGGAAACGCGCCATCGAGCTGCTCGAAGGACAGGTGCCGCAGGCCACGGACGACGCAGGTTTGTGGCGGCTGCCCGGAGGGCTCGACGCCTACGCCTCCTTCGTGCGCTACTACACCACCACCCCGCGGACGGCGAACGACATCCACGAGGTCGGGTTGATGCAGGTGAGCCGCATCGAGACCGAGATGGATCGCCTGCTTCGCCAGATCGGACGCACCGGCGGGACGGTCAAGGATCGGATCGCGAAGCTGAAGCTCGACATGCAGTACCCGAATCCGCGCTCCGAGCAGAGCCGCGACCAGATCATGAAGGACATCGACGGCATCATCCGGGACGCGGAGCGGCGCGCCGCGCTGCTCTTCGACCGCCGGCCGGTGTCGCCGGTCGTTGCGCGTCCGTTCCCGGCGTTCCGCGAGGCGAACGCGGCCGCCAACTACAACGCGCCCGCGCCCGACGGCTCGCGGCCGGGCACCTTTCAGTTCCCGCGGCGCGTGGAGATGATGACCAGGTTCGGCCTGCGCAGCATCGTCTACCACGAGACGGTGCCGGGCCATCACTTCCACATCGCGCTGCAGACCGAGAACAAGCAGCTGCCGCGGTTCGTACAGGGGCGCCTGTTCGGCGGCATCTCGGCGATCACCGAAGGGTGGGGCCTCTACGCGGAGCGGCTCGCGGCCGAGAGCGGATGGTACGGCGACGATGTCGAGGGACGCCTCGGGCAGCTCGATTACGAGCTGTTCCGCGCGCGGCGGCTGGTCGTCGACACAGGCATCCATGCGAAGAAGTGGACGCGGCAGCAGGGGATCGATTACGGCATCGAGGCGAGCGAGGTCGAGCGCTACGTGGTCTATGCCGGGCAGGCGTGCTCGTACATGATGGGAGAGCTCAAGCTGCTCGAGTTGCGCGACAAGGCGAAGCAGGCGCTCGGCGAGAGGTTCTCGCTACGGGATTACCACAACGTGGTGCTGACCACGGGGGTCGTGCCGCTCGACGTGCTCGAGCGCGAAGTTGACCGCTACGTAAAAGGCGTCAGGTCCGTCTGACCGTGACCGGTGGTGATGATGATGAAGACGATGCGCGCGTTCAGGATCACTGGGCTCCTCGCGGTCGCGCTGCTGATGGCGGCGGCGGCCTCGGCGCAGGAAGTCCGCGTCGTGACCTCGGGCGGGTTCACCGAGGCCTACAAGCAGCTCGTGCCGCGGTTCGAGCGCGAGACGCACGTCCATGTCATCAGCGCGTTCGGCGCGTCGATGGGCGCGACGCCCGATGCCATTCCGAACCGCCTCAAGCGCGGCGAGCCGATCGACGTGATCATCCTCGCGGGGCCGGGGCTGGAGGCGCTGATCAAGGAGGGACGGGTCGATCCGCGCAACCGTTTCGACCTCGTGCGCTCGCTCATCGGCCTGGCGGTGCGCACGGGTGCGCCGAAGCCGGACATCAGCACGGTCGAAGGGCTGAAGCGCACGCTGCTGCAGGCGAAGTCGGTCGGCTACTCCGACAGCGCCAGCGGCGTCTACCTCAGCACCGTGCTGTTCCAGAAGCTCGGCGTCGCGCAGCAGGTGCTGCCGAAGAGCAAGAAGATCGAGGCCTACGAGCGCGTCGGCGACGCGCTCGCACGGGGCGACATCGACATCGGCTTCCAGCAGATCAGCGAGCTTCGGCCGGTGCCCGGCATCACCATCGTCGGCCCGCTGCCGGAAGGCGCGCAGGAGGTGACGATCTTCTCGGCCGCGATTCCCAACGGCGCGAAAAATCCGGTGGAAGCGAGGAAGCTGATCGACTTCCTCTCCTCCCCGGCCGCGGCGCCGACTATCAAGCAGACCGGCCTGGAGCCCGTGAAGTAGACGGCTTCACTTCCCCATGTAGCTGACGCGCCAGATCGAGTTCGATCCGTCGTCGGTGACCATGATCGCGCCGTCCTGCGCGACGGCCACGCTGACCGGCCGCCCCCACACCTGTCCGTCAGGCGTCACGAAGCCGGTGAGAAAGTCCTGGTATTCGCCGGTGGCTTTTCCGTTGCGCATCGGAATGCGAATGACCTCGTAGCCGGTGCGCACCGACTTGTTCCACGAGCCGTGCTGCGCGGCAAAGATGTCGCCGCGATACTCGGCGGGAAACTGCGAGCCGCCGTAGAAGCTGAAGCCGAGTGACGCGTTGTGCGCCTGCAGCAGCACGTCGGGCACGATCACCTTGTCCTTCAGCTCCGGGTGCTTGCCGGCGTGCCGCGGATCCTGATGGCCGCCGATGTAGTACCACGGCCAGCCGTAGAAGCCGCCTTCCTGGACGTGGGTGATGTAGTCGGGCACCAGGTTGTCGCCGAGGGCGTCGCGTTCGTTGGTCGACACCCACAGTTCGCCCGTCTGCGGATGCACGACGAGGCCGCCGCCGGGGTTGCGGATGCCCGAGGCGTAGACGCGCACGAACTGTCCCTCGGGCGTGTATTCGAGCACGTTGGCCCGGTGGACCTCGCGCTCGATCACGCTCGCATCACCCTCGGCGACGTTCGACGCCGAGCCGACGCCGACGAACATCCGCCTGCCGTCCTGTGAAAACGCCAGGTCCCTCGTCCAGTGCCCGCCACCGGAGGGCAGTTCCGGAACGACCGTGGCGGCCGGGCCGGTGGCTTTCAGATCGCCGCTCTTGTACGGGAACTTGACGACCTTGTTGGTGCTGCCGATGTAAATCCACTGCGGCGACGAGCCGGCAGGATAGAACGCGATGCCGTACGGGCGATCCAGGCCCGTGGCAAACACCGAGCTCTGCTCGGGCGTCCCGTCAGCCTTGCGGCCGCGAAACACCTTGATCTCTCCGCCCATGCTGTCGGCGACGAAGAAGTCGCCGTTGGGCGCCGTGAGGATCTTGCGCCCCGGGAAGCCGGTCGCATAAAGATCCACCTTGAAGCCCGGGAGCGCCTGCGGCCACGCGTTCGCCGGCCGCGGAATGATCATGGCGCGGTTGGTCGCGGACGGCGTCGCGAGCGGCCCCGGCAGATCGGCCGCCGTGATCTTTCGCGTGATGCCGGGCTTGATCTGAAGATGGTCCGAAAACGCCGCGGTGCCGACCAGCATGCGCGCGGCATCGATCTTCGCCTGCCCGGCCTGCACGGCCCACGCGACGGCCAGGCCGAGCACTCCCACAACAACCGTCAGGCACACCTTCTTCATCGTCGTCTCCTCCGGGACGTGATCCTACGCCCGGTCGGGGCTTTTTGGTAGGATGCGCGTCCTCAGCCGTGCAACGTGACGGAAGGGAGTTTCAGCCTATGCGCATGCATCGTTTCGCCTGGACGCTGGCCGGCGTCGGCATCCTCGGTACGGCGATCGGCCTCGCCGGCGGCGCGCAGCAGGGGCAGGATTCCAGGGCAGCCCTGCGTGGCGCCATCGACATCCACGTGCACACCGAGCCCGACAGCCGGCCGCGATCCGTTGACGGCGTCGAAGCCGCGCGGCAGGCGAAGGCGGCCGGCATGCGCGCGATCGTCCTGAAAAACCATTACGAGTACACGTCGGGGCTCGCCTACATCGTCGGCAAGCAGGTGCCGGGCATCGAGGTCTTCGGCGGCGTTGACCTGAATCTCACCGTCGGCGGCATCAACCCGGCGGCGGTGGAGTACATGGCCGCGACCACGGGCTCGCGCGGCAGGCTCGTCTGGATGTCCACCTTCGACGCCGAGAACCAGGTGCGTGTCTCGAAAGAGAACCGCCCCTTCGTGAGCGTGTCGAAGGACGGCCAGCTCCTGCAGGCGACCAAGGACGTCATCGCGTCGATCGCGAAGCACGGCCTCGTCCTCGCGACGGGCCACGTGTCCGCGGAAGAAGGGCTGATGCTGGTGCGCGAAGCGAAGCGCCAGGGCGTCCAGCACATCGTCATCACGCACGCGATGAACGATCCGATCCGCATGACCGTGCCGCAGATGCAGGAGGCCGCCCGGCTCGGCGCGCTCATCGAGTTCGTCGGCGGCAACATCGGCGACGCTGACGGGAAGGCGCGCATGGACCGCTTCGCCGATGCCATCCGGAAGGTCGGCCCGGAGTTCTGCCTCCTCTCGTCCGACCTCGGGCAGAAAGGCAACCCGCTGCCGGCCGACGGCTTCGCCGCGTTCATCGGCGCGATGAAAGCGCACGGCTTCAGCGATCAGGACATCGATCGGATGGCGCGGCGCAATCCCGCGCAGCTGCTCGGCCTCCCGGCCACGTGATGCCGGAGCTCGCCGGCTGGGAAAGCTTCTACGTCATCGTCGGCTCGTCGGCTGGGGCGCTGACGGGCCTGATGTTCGTGGTGATGACGTTGATTGCCGACCTCGAAGAGGCCCCCTCGTCGAGCACCTCCGTCGGAGCGTACGGCACGCCGACGATCGTGCATTTCTGCGTCGGGCTCGTCGTCTCGGCCGCGCTCAGCGCCCCGTGGCGCTCGGCGACGGGCATCGCCGTCACTCTCGGCGTCTGCGGCGGGGGCGGGCTCGTGTACGTGCTCAACGCCGTCCACCGCGCGCGGCGGCAGACCGATTACCGGCCGGTCCTGGAGGACTGGCTGTGGCACTCGGTGTTTCCCGTCGTCGCATACGGGGCGATCTTGATCGGCGGCATCACCCTGCGGAAAGCGCCCGAAACCTCGCTTTTCGCGGTCGGGGCCGCCGTCCTGTCCCTGGTGCTGATTGGCATCCATAACTCGTGGGATACCGTCACTTACCTCGCTGTCATCCGGCGCGAGGGACGGCACCAGAGCAAGAGTTAGCGGTGTATACTTCCCGCCACTTTCCTGCGGCTCGCTCGACCGGTTTTCATCATTTCCGGCGTATTCGTGAACCCTCGTCAGGAGGCATTTGGATGATTCGCACGTGGGGAGTCCTGGTCGGCGTGGTCCTTCTACTGCTCGGAGCCGGCAACGCGTGGGCGCAGGCGACGGCACAAATCAACGGCAACATCGCGGACAGCAGCGGCGCCGTCCTGCCGGGCGTCACGGTGGTTGCCATCCAGACCGAGACAGGCTTCCGCCGTGAAGGCGTCACCGATGAAACCGGCTCATTCGCCCTCCTGAACCTGCCGATCGGCCCGTATCGTCTCGAAGCCTCGCTCGCCGGCTTCCGCAGCTTCGCGCAGAGCGGCATCACGCTGCAGGTGAACAGCAACCCGGTCATCAAGGTGACGCTGCAGCTCGGCGAGCTCGCCGAGACGCTCACCGTCCAGGGGCAGGCGCCGCTCGTTGAAACGCGCAATCCCGCCGTCGGCCAGGTCATCACCAACGAACAGGTCGAGGCGCTTCCGCTCGAAGGCCGCAACCCGGCGGCCCTCATCGTCCTCGCGGGCGCCGCGGTGGACACGGGCAACCCGTCGAGCCGCAGCCTGACCTCGAGCCGCGGCATCGCCATCGCCGGTGGCCAGCAGTTCGGCGTCGCCTACCTGCTCGACGGCGCGCTGCACAACAACGTCTACGACGGCGTGAACCTGCCGCTGCCGTTCCCCGACGCGATGCAGGAGTTCAAGGTCGAGACGAGCTCGCAGAACGCGCAGAACGGCTACAAGGCCGGCGGCACCGTCGGCGTCGCGACCAAGTCGGGCACGAACCAGTTCCACGGCGACGCGTTCGAGTTCGTCCGCAACCATCGCTTCAACGCGACGAGCCCGTTTGCGCCGATCAACCGCACCACGGGCAAGCGCGCCGACGACGGCCTGGTCCGCAACCAGTTCGGCGGCGTGATCGGCGGTCCGGTAGTGAGAGATCGGATGTTCTTCTTCGGCGCGTATCAGGGCACGCGCGCGACGCAGACGCCGGCCGACATCATCACCTTCATTCCGACGCCCGCGATGATCAACGGCGACTTCACGACGGTCGCCTCGGCGCAGTGCCGCGCGCAGGGCAACCTCGCCCTGCCCGCCGCGCTCGGCTTCGTCAACAACCGCATCGATCCGTCGCTGCTGAGTCCCGCGGCGGTGCGGATCGCCAAGATGCTGCCGACGAGCACCGACCCGTGCGGTCAGATTGCGTACTCGCAGACGACCAGGCCGCGCGAGAACCAGCCGATCGGCCGCGTCGACTGGCAGATGAACCAGGGCCACGCGCTCTTCGCGCGCTATCAGCTGTCGACGACGTTCTGGGAGCCGGCGCTCAACAACGCCAACGGCAACATCCTCGCTGCCTTCGGCACGGGCGCGGGCGGCCGCGACAACGCGCAGCACTCGCTCGCCGTCGGCGAGACGTGGGTGATGAACAGCACGATGGTCAACAACGTCCGCCTGTCGGTCAACCGGACACGCGTCCTGCGCACGCACGCCGACATGTTCGGCCCCGAGGACGTCGGCATCAAGATGTACTCACACGTGCCGCACTACATGAACATCACGACGACCGGCGCGTTCGGCATCAACACCGGCACGGAGACCTTCTCGTTCTACAAGCCGAACACCTACGGCCTGTCCGACGACCTGACGATGGTCCGCGGCAGCCACCAGTACGGCATCGGCGGCGCGATGTCGTTCTCGAACTGGACGACCGAGTCGAACGTGCGGTCGATGGGGCCGATCTCGTTCAACGGGGCGGTCACCGGCCTGCCGCTCGGCGACTTCCTGCTCGGCAAGGTGTTCGAGTTCCGGGAGGCGACGCCGTTCCGGCAGAACATCTCGCAGCCGTACTACGCGGTCTACGGGCAGGACACGTGGCGGATGTCGTCGCACGTGACGCTCAACTACGGCGCGCGGTGGGAGCCGTGGTTCCCGCAGAACAGCCAGGACAAGGCGTTCTACAACTTCGACTACTCGCGCATCACGTCGGGGACGCACAGCACCGTCTATCCACAGGCGCCGCTGGGACTCTTCTACCCGGGCGATCCGGGCTTCCCGGGCACGACGGGCATGCGGACCGTCTGGACGAACATCGCGCCGCGCGTCGGCGTCGCGTGGGACCCGAAGGGTGACGGCCGCACGTCCGTGCGCGCCGGCTTCGGCATGACCGGCGACTTCGTCAGCGGGCAGTTCTTCTTCGACTCGCGGTCGGCGCCGCCGTTCGGTCTCGAGCAGCGCCTGACGGGCGCGACGCTCGACGATCCCTGGGGTTCCGTGGGGAGAGTCAATCCGTATCCGATCTCGCCGTCGAACTATCCGTGGAGCGCGGCGTTGTACCCGCTCTACATCACGGTTCCCTACGACATCAAGACGACGCGCAACAACAGCTGGAACGTCGGCCTCCAGCAGCAGGTCGGCGACAGCATGGCGTTCTCGGCGACCTATATCGGCAACCACATGTACAACGTGTGGGGCGTCGTCGACGGCAACCCCGCGCTGGTGACGACGCCCGGCGCGACGGCGGCCGCGCCGTGCACGGTGAACGTGCCGGGCGGAGGCACGCAGACGTTTGCCAACTGCAACAACTCGCTCGATCAGCGGCGCGAGCTGAGCCTGATCAATCCGGCGGTCGGCCAGTACTACGGCTATCTCGACTACGTGTCCGACGCGGGGTGGCAGGACTACCACGGCCTGCAGCTGTCGGTGCAGCGCCGCCTGACTGCGGGCACGAGCCTGACCGGCAACTACACCGTGTCGAGCTGCGAGGGGCTGATCAACCAGGGCCAGAGCCCGTTGAACGTCGCGACCGGGTACCAGAAGCCGATCTCGGTGATCAACCCGCCGTCCGAGGCCGAGCAGCAGAAGATCTTCGAAGAGGAGAAGGGGCGCTGCGACGCGTGGCGGAAGCACATCTACAACGTGACCGCGAGCGTCGAGTCGCCGATGTTCACCAACACGACGGCGCGCCTGCTCGCCTCGGGGTGGCGGCTGTCGGGCGTGCTCCGCGGCTCGTCGGGCACGCCGCTGACGGTGACGGCGGGCGCCGACCGTGCGCTGTCGGGCATGCAGGCGACGACGCAGCGCGCCAACCAGGTGCTCGACGATCCCTACGGCGACGGGACGATCAACAACTGGCTGAACCCGAGGGCGTTCGCGCAGCCGGCGCTCGGCACCTACGGCACCTCGCCCCGCAACGGCTACGACGGGCCGGGCTTCAAGGTGCTCGACCTGTCGCTCGTCCGGCAGTTCTCGCTGGCGAACACGCGTAGAATTGAAGCGCGCGTCGAGGCGTTCAACGCGTTCAACTGGTTCCTGCCGGGCAACCCGACGGTGAACCTGAGCTCGGCGACGTTCGGGCGCATCACGTCGTACTCGACGATCGCCAGCCCGCGCGTCATGCAGTTCGCGTTGAAGTACACGTTCTGACGGAGTAGCCGATTGCGAGTGTCAACTCGCGTCCTTCTGCTGCTGGCGGGGGCCGTCTTCGCCAGCAGCGTTCTGTCCGCGGTCCTCACCGCGCAGCAGGCCGCTGTCCCTCTTCGCGCGTGGCGCGCCGGGGGGCAGGCGCCGGCCCCCGCCTCTTCGGCCGCGGCACCGGCCATCGACGCGGCCCGCGAGCGACAGCTCTTCCAGCAGTTCTGCTACTCGTGTCACAGCGAGCGGGCGAAGGCGGCGGGGGTCGACTCCGCGAAAAAGCTGACGCTCGACACCCTCGATCCTGCCAACGTCCACCGCGACGCGAAGACGTGGGAGCTGGTGGCGCGGAAGCTGCGCGCCGGCATGATGCCGCCGGTCGACATGCGCCGGCCGGACCCGCAGACCTACGAGGCGATGGCGGCGTGGCTCGAAGCGGAGCTCGATCGCGACGCCCCGCCGTACACGCCGCCGCCGGGGCTCCATCGCCTCAACAGGACCGAGTACGCGAACTCGATCCGCGACCTGCTCGACCTGCCGATCGATCCGGCGAAATACCTGCCGTCGGACGACTCGACCTCGGGCTTCGACAACATCGCCGGCGCGCTCGGCATTTCGTCCACGCTCGTCGAGGCGTACATCACCGCGGCGCAGAAGATCAGCCGGCTGGCCATCGGCGAGCCGGAAGATCCGACGCTCGTCGTCTACCGCCCGCGCGAGGACACGTCGCAGGACTACCAGGTCGAGGGCCTGCCGTTCGGCACGCGGGGCGGGCTGCTCGTCGAGCACCTCTTTCCCTCCGACGGCGAGTACACGATCACGGTGACGCCGATCTTCGGCGACAACATGACCCCGATCGGGTTCGGCTCGGTGCCGTGCGAGCAGATCGAGTTCCTGCTCGACTCCGAGCGGCTGGCGCTGGTGGACTGGAACGGCGGGGGACGGGCGCCGGCGACCGAATGCCGCGGGCGCCTGCAGACGGCGGCGCGCACCGGGCAGGACGGGCCGGAAGCGTTCTTCGGCAAGGGCGCGCCGATGCGCGTGCGCACGCACGTGACCGCCGGTAGCCACATGGTGGGCGCCACGTTCCTCGCGACGCAGTACGCGCCGCTGCTCGATCTCGACCGGCATTTCCGCCGCTCGACCATCCAGACCGGACCGACGCCCGGCTACACGTTCTTTCCGCACGTCGGCACGGTTCGCATCGAGGGGCCGTTCAGCGCCACGCGCGCCGCCAGTTCCCCGAGCCGCCGCAAGCTGTTCCTCTGCACCCCGCCGCGGGCGAGCGAGGAAGAAGCCTGCGCGCGGCGCATCGTGCAGAACCTGGCGACCGGCGCCTTCCGGCGGCCGGTGGCCGCGGCGGACGTCGACGCGCTGATGGAGTTCTACCGGCTCGGACGCCGCGAGAAGGACTTCGAGCTCGGCGTCGAGGAAGCGCTCGCGCGCGTGCTCGCCTCGCCGCAGTTCATCTATCGCATCGAACAGCAGCCGGCGGCGCTCGCGGCCGGCCAGACCTATCGCATCGGCGACATCGATCTCGCCTCGCGCCTCTCGTTCTTCCTGTGGAGCAGCCCCCCGGACGAAGCGCTGCTGAAGGTCGCGCAGCAGGGGCACCTCAAGGAGCCGGCCGTTCTCGAACAGCAGGTGCGGCGGATGCTCGCGCATCCGAAGGCGAGGGCGCTGTCGGTCAACTTCGCGGGGCAGTGGCTGAACCTCCGCGGCCTCGACAGCGTGGCGCCCGTACCGGCGCTCTACCCCGACTTCGACGACCCGCTCCGCCAGGCGATGCGTACCGAGGTCGAGATGCTGTTCGACACGATCGTGCGCGAGGATCGGCCGATCACCGAGCTGCTGACTGCCGACTACACGTTCGTCAACGAGCGCCTGGCCGCGCACTACGGCATGCCGAACATCTACGGCAGCCAGTTCCGCCGCATCACGCTCGGTCCGGACATGGACATCCGGCGGGGCCTGCTCGGCAAGGGCGCGTTCCTGACGACGACGTCGAAGCCGGATCGCACTTCGCCGGTGACGCGCGGCAAGTGGATCATGACGAACATCTTCGGCATGAGCCCGCCCGACCCGCCGCCCAACGTGCCGCCGCTGCCGGCGCGCGCCACCGACGCGCGCGGCAGCGAGCACGAGCCGACGATGCGCGAGAAGATGCTCGAGCACCGGGTGCGGGCCGACTGCGTGCAGTGCCACCGGATGATGGACCCGATTGGCTTCGCGCTCGAGAACTTCGACGCCGTCGGGTTATGGCGCACAACAGACGAGGGGACGGCCGTCGACCCCTCGGCGCAGCTCTTCGACAACACGATGGTGGACGGCCCCGTCGCGCTGCGGCAATGGGTGACGCGGTATTCGAGCCAGTTCGTGCGCGTCAGCATCGAGAAGCTGCTGACCTACGCGCTCGGCCGCGGGCTCGACTACCAGGACATGCCGCTGGTGCGGTCGGTCGCGCGCGACGTCGCGCAGAAGGACGATCGGTTCTCCGCGCTGGTGCTCGCGGTGGTTCGCAGCGCGCCGTTCCAGACGAACACGAAAACGGAGTAACCGTACGTGGGGTCCGGCATCAGAATAGTACGTGCGGTCCGGCTTCAGCCGGACCACAGGAATGGTACGTAGGGTCCGGCTGCAGCCGGACCAGAAGGACCAAAGGGAACACACCATGTCGTTCGTGATGAAAAAGCAGATCCCCCGGCGCCTCTTTCTCCGCGGCGCCGGCGTGACGCTCGCGCTGCCGCTGCTCGACGCGATGACGCCGGCGATGGCGCAGAGCGCGGTCGCGCCGAAGCCGCGCTTCGTCGGCATCTTCTTTCCGCATGGCATGGCGCCGGGCCTCTGGGAGCCGCAGGCGGAGGGCGCGCTGCCCGACAAGCTCCCGTTCGTCATCGAGTCGCTCGAGGCGGTGAAGAACCAGACGACGGTGATCACCGGCCTGTGGTCGAAGTCCGCGGAGCCGCCGGAAGGGACGACCGGATCGGACCACTGGGTGGCCGCCGCGTACCTCACTGGCATCAAGCCGCGCAAGACCGCCGCGGCCGACGCGACGGTCGGCAGCCCGACCATCGATCAGATCATCGCGCAGAAGATCGGCGGCGAGACGCTGCTGCCGTCGCTGCAGCTGGCGGTCGAGGATCCCAACTCCAGCTCGAGCAATTGCGGCGAGGGATACAGCTGCTCGTACACGAACTCGATCTCGTGGATCGGCCTGCCGACGCCGTCAACCGAGCCGCTGATGCGGACGGCGCCGCTGCCGATGGAGCTCAACCCGCAGGTGGTCTTCGAGCGGCTGTTCGGCAGCGGCGGGACGCCGGAGCTGCGCGCCGCGCGCCTCGTGCAGCGGCGCAGCATCCTCGACGCGCTCGTCGGCGAGCTGACGCGGCTGCGGAAGGACCTCGGGCCCGCCGATCGCCTCGTCGTCAATCAATACGTCGACGAGATCCGCGAGATCGAGCGGCGGCTCGAGCTGGCCGCGAAAGCCTCGAGCGACGTGCCGGTATTCGACCTGCCGCCGGGCGTGCCCGAGCAGTTCGACGATCACATCAAGCTGCACTACGACCTGCTGGCGCTCGCCTTCAAGGCCGATATCACGCGCGTCGCGACGCTGCTCGGCGCGCGCGACCTCACGAACCGCGTCTACACGTTCCCGAAGAGCCCGCTGTTCCCCGACGGCGGCACGAGCCCGAGCTTCCACGGCGCCTCACATCACCAGGACGACGCGACGCAGATCCGCCGCTACGGGCTGATCAACCGGTATCACGTCTCGACGCTCGCTTACTTCGCGCAGAAGCTGCGGTCGATTCCCGAGGGCGACGGCACGCTGCTGGACCACTCGCTGATCCTCTACGGGACCAACATGGGCAACTCGAACCAGCATCAGCACTACGACGTCCCGCACTTTCTCGTCGGCGGCGCCGGCGGGAAGCTGAAAGGCAACCGGCACCTCCACTACGAGCGGAAGTCGGTGACGACCGGCAACCTGCTGCTCAGCCTCCTCGACCTGTACGGGATCGAGAAGGACGTGCAGGGCGACAGCACTGGGAGACTCTCGAACCTGTAGGGCCGGCTCGTAGGGGCCGCCTTTAGGCGGCCCGACAACATATGAACGGACGCTTCCTGGCACTCGCCGTCGCGGTTTTCTGCGGCGCCACCGTCGCCGCGCAGACCGCCGACCCGCAGGGTCCGCGCCGCGCGGCCGATGCCGTGACGCCGCTGCTGACGGCGATCTACCGCGGCGACCTGCAGGCCGTCGAGCGGCTGATCGCGGCGGGCGCGAACGTACGCGCCGCCAATCGCGAGGGGGTGACGCCGCTGTCGATGGCATCGCTCGACGGCGACATGCGGATCGTCGAGCGGCTGCTCGCCGCCGGCGCAGACGCGAAAGAGCGCGGGCCGAACGGGGAGACGCCGCTCATGTTCGCTGCGCGCAACGGCCGCGTGGACGTCGTCAGGCGGCTCGTCGCCGCCGGCGCGGACGTCAACGCGCGCGAGGCGCTGCGCGGCACGACCGCGCTGATGTGGGCGGCGGAGCAGCGGCATCCCGAGGCGGTGAAGGCGCTGCTCGCGGCCGGCGCCGATCCCGGCATCGCGTCGGGCCCGGCGGGCCTGCCGCGGAACTACATGGCGCCGCCGGTGAACGTGGATGCCGTGCAGCAGGCACGCGCGCGGCGCGCGCGCGCCGCGGCCGCGGGACGCACTTACGACGAGCAGGTGGCCTTCGAGCGCCGGACTCCACCCGCCGGCGCGGGCGCGCCGGGCGCACGGCCGCCCGACCCCTCGCCGGCCGACGACGACCCCGCCGTACAGGCGGGGCTGGTGGGCGGTGGCGGCGGCGGGCTCACGGCGCTGGTGTTTGCCGCGCGCGAGGGCGACATCGAATCCGCGAAAGCGCTGCTCGACGGCGGCGCGAAGGTCAACCAGACCACCGAGTACGGCTGGACGCCGCTGCTCACCGCGATCAACAACCGCAACTACGCGCTCGCGCAGCTGCTCATCGACCGCGGCGCGGACGTCAACATGCCGAACAAGGGCGGCTGGACGCCGCTCTATATCGCCACCGACAATCGCAACATCGAGGGGGGCGATTACCCGGTCCCGAAGCCCGATCTGGATCACCTGGAGATCATCCGGTCGCTGCTGCAGCACGGGGCGAACCCGAACGGCCGCATCCGCGAGAACACGCTGACGCGGACGATCTTCACGATGCAGTGGTTCTTCGAGGACGGCGCGACGCCGTTCATCCGCGCGGCGCAGTCGAGCGACACCGCGTTGATGAAGCTGCTGCTCGAATTCAAGGCCGACCCGTTTCTCGCGACCGCCAACGGCGACACCGCGCTCACCGCCGCCGGCGGCATCGGCTGGGTGGAAGGGGTGACCTACGAACGGTCGCCGCAGGAGAACGTCGAGGCGATCCGGCTGCTGCTCGACCTCGGGCTAGACCCGAACGGCGCGAACAACGAAGGGCGGACGCCGCTGATGGGCGCCGCGCTCAAGGGGCGCAACGCGGCGATCCAGCTGCTCGTCGACCGCGGCGCGAAGCTCGATATCTACGATCGCGGCAGCCGCGACACCGACAAGCTCGGCTCCGCGGCCGCCGGGCACTTGTGGCAGGCGCTCGACTACGCCGAAGGGCTCGTGCGCGTCGGCGTCCAGTCGGCCACCGCGTACCCCGAAACGGCCGCGCTGATACGCCGGCTCCTCAAGGAGCGCGGGCTTCCCGTTCCACCGGAGAACCGCAACATCCTCTCGATCTGCGTCGTCTCACTCTGCCAGTAAACGAGGAGGACTGATGAGATCCCGCCTCCTGAACGGACCTGACACACCATCGCGCGTCGCGGCGGCGCTCGTCTTCTGTCTGTGCCTGGCCGCGCTCCGCGGGCCTGTGCTGGGGCAGAGCCAGGCCGGCAACGGACTGCCGTCCGACCGTCTCGCGCGTATCGGCCAGATGATCGATCGGCGCATTGCGGCGGGCGAAGTTCCGGGAACCGTGACGCTGGTCGCACAGAACGGGCGCATCGTACACTTCGAGGCCCGCGGCGTCATGGACATCGAGACGAAGCGGCCGGTGGCGAAGGACACCATTTTCTCGCTCGCGTCGCTGACCAAGCCGGTGACGACCGCCGCCATTCTCATGCTTGTCGAGGAGGGGAAGGTCCGTCTTGCGGATCCGATCTCGAAGTTCATTCCCGCATATGCGGATGTGAAAGTCGCCGTGACACCCGCGCGTACCGTGGCGGTGAGCCGCCCCGTCACCATTCGCGATCTGTTGACGCATACGTCCGGCTTCGTCTCGCCCGCGCAGATCCCCACGGAACCGAACGCCACGCTCGCCGAGTTCATTCCCCGTTTCGCCGCCGAGGCGCTGGAGTTCCAGCCGGGCACGCAATGGACCTACAGCAACACCGTGGCGTTCGACACGCTCGCGCGCATCGTGGAGATCACATCGGGGCAGACCTACGATCGCTTCCTGCGGGAGCGCATCTTCGAACCGCTCGGAATGCATGACACCGCCCACGTGCTCAGCGCAGCGCAGAAGCAACGTCTCGCCACCCGATACGATGTCACGTCGAATGGGCTGCGAAAAGGCCATTCGCCCGGAGACACCGCGCTACTTCGGTGGTGGCTGGGGTCTGAACAGCACTGCGGAGGACTATTACCGGTTTGCGCAGATGTTGTTGAGCAAGGGTGAGGCTGGTGGCAAGCGGCTGCTCAGTCCCCGCGCCGTGGAGTTGATGGAGGCGGTGAACATTCCGGACATCTTGCCGGGGCGCACGCCCGGCACGAGCTGGGGTCTTGGCGTACGGGTGATCTCCGACAACGCGAAGGCGGGCGTGTTCCTCTCGAACGGCAGCTTCGGATGGTCGGGCGCGACGGGGACGCACTTCTGGGTCGATCCCGCCGAGAACCTGGTGGCCGTACTGATGGCGGCCGCACCCGCCGCCAATCTTCGACCCGACTTCGAGACCGCCGTGATGCAGTCGTTGCCCATTCGATCAGCGGCGTCGCAGACGCAATAATCACGCGCGGGGCGCACATTTGCCGTGGAGGCTGTGATGACATTGAAGAGTCGTGTTCTCGTCGCGATGGCCTTGGTGACCGCCTTCATCCTGGGATGGAGCGTGCGCGGAGGACTGGACGTCGTGTCGGCGCAGGGGACACCGAAGCCGATCATGATGACGCGCATTTATACGGGCACTGACGGCCTCAGCCACTCCGAGCGGGTACCGATGAAATTCGCGCGTGGCGGCGTGACCGAGATGATGAAGGCCACCGGCGCTGAATTCAGCAGCCGGCCGGCAGCGCCCGCCGGCGACTGGCATACGGGGCCGCGGCGCCAGTTCGTGATCACGCTCAGCGGCCGGGCGGAGCTCGAGGTGGCCAACGGGCAGAAGGTCCCCATCGAGGCGGGGAACATCAACCTGATCGAGGACACGACGGGCAAGGGACATATCACCCACAACATCGCGGATCGCATCGTCGTCACGATCCCGCTCGAGGATCAGGCGGTCAGCCATACGGCGACGACGAAATAGGGTTCCGTGGGTTCATAAACCCCGTGAACCTTGATCGCCGGGCGGCCGGTCTGGCGGCACTGGAGCGACTCGGAGGCCCCGACGCCGCCGCCCCGATTCTCGCCGCCGCCGACGTCGCTCCCGATCTCGTCCGGTTTGCCATCGACTTCGCGTTCGGGGAGGTGCTGTCGCGCCCCGGCCTGGACGTGAAGACGCGTGAGCTGTGCACGGTCGCGGCGCTGAGCGCGCTCGGGCACGCGGCGCCGCAGCTGAAGTGGCATGCGGAGGCCGCGCTGCACGTCGGCGCGCAGCAGGCGGACGTGGACGAAGTGAAGCGCATGGCGCGCGCCTACACGCGGCCGGATGGCGGCGCGGCCGGGCAGGGTCCGCTCGACGCCGTGACGCGCGAGCTGGCCGCCGTCGCGCTTCTCACCGCGCTGGGACGCAGCCGGCGGCGCTCAAGCATCACCTCCGCGCGGCGCTGGCGGCCGGCGCCACCCGCGCGCAGGTCGTCGAGGTCCTCGAGCAGATGGCGATCTATGCCGGGTTTCCCGCCGCGCTCAACGGCGTGGCCGCCGCCCGCGAGGTCTTCGCGGAGAAACAGGGTTCAGAGGGTTCAAAGGGTTCAATAGGTTCATAGGGTTCTGGTTCAGGAGGTTCTTCGAACTCAATACCCCTTGAACCCAATGAACCCTATGAACCCTATGAACCCTATGAACCCTATGAACCCAGTAACATCAGCGCATGAGCACTGAACAGAACAAGGTCGCCGTCCGCCGGTTCATCGACGAGGTGTTCGTCAAGGGCAATCCCGACGCGGTCGACAAGCTCGTCACGCACGATTTCACGCCGCACAGCTGGGGGAAGACGCCGCCGGGCGTCGAACCGCTCAAGCAGGCCATCCGCCGCGTGCACGCGGGGCTCGCGGAGGTCAAGTTCAAGATCGAGGACATGCTCGCCGAGGAAGACAAGGTGGCGGTGCGCGTCACCGCGCATGGCAGGCACCAGGGCGAGTTCATGGGGCTTCCCGCGTCGGGCAAGGAGTACACGATCTCCGAGACGCACATCTTCCACATGCGCGACGGCAAAGTCTGCGAGCACTGGCGCGACGCCGACATGCTGAGCCTCATGCAGCAGATTGGCGCCATCCCTACATAGCCGGAGGACGACCGATGCGCCGCCTGATGCGGAAGATCGCATGCGCTGGCCTTCTGTCAGTCGCCGTTGACAATGCCAGTGCTCAACAGCAGACGAACGAGGAACGAGTTCTGCTGACCACCGAAGACTCCGCCGGACGCACCGTGGAATTACGTGTCACGGAGAAGCAACTCGCAGCCACGCGTCCGTGGGTTCCGGAGCGGCAGCCGCCGCCGCTGAGCATCGCCGCGGCCGTCACGGCGGCGAAAAAGCGCGTAAAGCCCGAACGCCCAGCCGACCTCTACGTCGTCGGCATCCAACTGCAGGCGACGAGCATCGGCACCGCATCCAATCCTGCAACGGACTTCCGGTGGTACTACATCATCAACATGTTTGACCTGGCGGATAGCCGGAATGCTGTACCGCCGATGGAGAAGAACGTCGCCGTGCTCATGGACGGGTCGGTTGTGACACCGGTTGTTCCCGCATCTCCCGCGAGATGACGGGAAACGATCGGACCTTCTCGTCCTTCGCGTGCTTCGTGGTTGCCCTTGTCTTCGTGCCGTTGATCGGGCGCGCCGCGGCGCAGCACTTCGACGCCGGCGCGCAGGTGACCTTCGCACACTCCGGTGAATTCGACAGCACCGACACAGGCATCGGGGCGAGGCTGTCGTGGCGCCTCGCCGAGATGGTGGCCGCCGACGCCGAGATCGACGTGTTTCCGGAGAGCTTCGCCAATCGCACGCCGTTCAGCCGCAGACGCGTGGAGGGCCTGTTCGGCGTGATCGCGGGGCCGCGTCTCGGCAGCCTGCGTCCGTTCGCGAAGGTGCGGCCGGGTTTCGCCAGGTTCCGCGGCGCGCCCGTCGTCTGCATCCAGATCTTTCCACCACCTCTCTCATGCCTGCTCGCCGCAGGCCGGACGCTCTTTGCGCTCGACATTGGAGGAGGAGTGGACGTGTCGACCGGCGGACCGTTCGTCGTCCGGTTCGACGCCGGCGACCGCCTGCTGAAATTTCCCGGGCCATCGTTTCGCGGCGGCGGCCGCACGGCGCAGGATTCGTTCTTCGGCCACGACCTTCGCGTCTCGGTGGGAGCCGGCGTGACGTTTTGAGCCAGGCCTGTCCCGCGTGGCCGCAGTCAACGGTGTGCCTTGGAAGTTGGGAGTTGGAAATTGGGAATTGACCGAGAGGAGGTGCGTGAATGATCTCCCTGTGGCTCCCCGTCATCGCCGCGGCCATCGGCGTGTTCGTTGCCAGCTCGATCACGCACATGGTGCTGCCGTATCACCGCACCGACGTGCGCAAGCTGCCGGCCGACAAAGAAGACGTCGTCCTCGACGCATTGCAACGCATCGCGGTCGCTCCCGGCGATTATGCGGTGCCGCACGCGGGCAGTTCCGCGGGCATGCGCGACCCGGCGTTCATCGCCAAGGCGACCAGAGGCCCGCTGGCGTTCATGACGCTCGCGCCCGGTGCGGCGCCGACGATGGGACCCTACCTGGCGCTCTGGTTCGTCTACTGCCTCGTGGTGAGTACCTGCACCGCGCTGCTCGTGTGGCAGATTGTCGGACCCGGCGGAGACCCACGGTTTGCATTCCACTACGGCGGCCTCATCGGCCTGCTCGCCTACGGCATGGCGTTGCCGCAACACTCGATCTGGTATCGGCGGAGTTGGGCGACCACGTTCAAGTCCCTGTTCGACAGCCTGATCTACGGGCTCGTGACGGGCGGGATCTTCGCGTGGTTGTGGCCGAAATAGCGGGCGGCGGCCAGCAGGCAGCGTGCAGTGGGCAGTCGGCAGTCGGCAGTGGGCAGTAAGGACACGAAGGCGGAATAGTCTTGCAATTGCGGCGCGTAAATTCGTAGATTCGTAAACCCCTCATCCCCGGGATAATTGCCAGCGACAGGAGACGTCATGCGCTATATCAGCTTCGGGCTTGTCGTTGCACTGCTCGCGCTGCCGTCGGCGGCCGACGCGCGCGTCAAGAAGATCGTCATCGAGAAGAAGGTGTCGCCGGCCTTCGAGGGCGCGACCTTCGGTCCTTCCGGCCAGTACGAGACGCTTGCCGGCCGCGCGTTCGGCGAGCTCGACCCGAACGATCCGCGCAACGCCATCATCACCGACATCAAGCTCGCGCCGAGAAACGCCGCCGGCAAGGTGGAATACATCGCCAGCTTCTACCTGGTGAAGCCGATCGACATGTCGAAGGCGAGCCGCCTGATGTGGCAGGACGTCCCCAATCGCGGCGGACGCGTCACGATCAACCCGGCGGAACGCGCCTACGGCGACATCGGCCTGAGCAGCGGCTGGCAGGGCGACAACTCGGGTCGCACGGCCCCGGGCCCCGACAACGACTGGGTGATCGTGCCGATCGCGAAGAACGCCGACGGCTCGCCCATCAGCGGCCTCGTCATCGGCCGCATCGTCAACGCGAGCGGCCCGAACTCGCAGCAGATGATCGTCAACGCGAACCCGGTGCCCTACAAGCCGGCGACGCTCGACACGACGAAGGCGACGCTGGTGACGCACACCGGCGAGACGACGGACGGAAAGATCATCGGCGAGCAGAAGGTGGCGGCGGCGGACTGGGCGTGGGCGAAGTGCAGCGCCGACAACCCGTTCCCCGGCACGCCGGACCCGACGCAAGTCTGCGTCAAGGGCGGCTTCAACCCGAAGCTGCTCTACCAGGTGGTCTTCACGTCGAACGACGACTACGTGCTCGGCATCGGCTTCGCGGCGTTCAGCGACGTCGCCTCGTTCTTCAAGTACGCCGCCAAGGACGATGAGGGCACGGCGAACCCGGTCGCGGGCCAGGTGCAGTGGGTCGTCAGCCGCGGCAGCTCGCAGTCGGGCAACATGCTCCGCCAGCTGATCGCGCTCGGCTTCACGCAGGACGAGTCGAAGCGGCAGGTGTACGACGGCGCGTGGCCGATCATCGCCGGCAAGCGCATCTCGCTGAACGTCCGCTATGCGCTGCCGGACGGCGCGCAGAAGTTATACGAGTCGGGCGGCGAAGGCGCGCAGTGGTGGGGCGACTGGCCCGACCCCGTGCGCGGCCTGCCCGCGAAGGGGATGCTCGATCGCTGCACCGCCAGCAAGACGTGCCCGAAGATCATGGAGCACTACGGCTCGGCGGAGGCGTGGGCGCTGAACCTCAGTCCCGCGCTCGTCGGCACCGGCGCCGACAAGGACATCCCGGTCCCCGCCAACGTGCGGCGCTACTACATCCCCAGCACGCAGCACGGCGGCGGACGCGGCGGCTTCAGCGTCCTCCCGGAAGCGCCGCCGATGTGCCCGGGGCCGAACTTCGGCACCGGCATCCTCGCCGCCAATCCCGTCCCGCACACCGAGACGGTGAATGCGCTGCGCTTCCACATGCGCAACTGGGTGATGAAGGACGTCGCGCCGCCGGCGAGCAAGTACCCGACGCTGGCTGGCGGCTACCTCGTCGATCCGACGAAGGCCGCGGTCGGCTTCCCGACGATCCCGGGTCTGCCCGCCGACGCGCCGAACGGCCTGATCAGCGCGGGGCTCGATTACGACTGGGGCCCGGAGTTCAACTACGTCGACGGTTCCGGCGTGCGCACGAAGATCCCGCCGACCATCAAGCACGTGCTCAAGGCGAAGGTGCCACGCACCGACGCGGACGGCAACGAGCTTGGCGGCGTCCCGGTCGTCCTGCGTGACGCGCCGCTCGGCACGTATCTCGGATGGAACATCGTCGCCAGCGGGTTCCACCAGGGAAAGATCTGTAACTACGCTGCGGGGATGGTGCCGTTCGCGCGGACGCGGGCGGAGCGGATGGCGAACAACGATCCGCGCCTGTCGCTCGAGGAGCGCTACCGCGATCACGCCGGCTACGTCGAGGCCGTGAAGGCGGCGGCGGCCAGGGCGGTGTCGGAAGGCTTCCTCCTGCAGGCGGACGCCGACCGGTTGATCCAGCAGGCGGGAGCCAGCAACGTCCTGGCGCCGCAGGCAACAGCCAGCAACCAGATCGGCCGATAACCCCCTCATGACACGCCGGGTGGCTGTCGTCATAACGACCGTCGCGGCGGCGCTGGTGCTGGGCACCGGCGCCGCCTCGGCGAACGAGCGGCCGTTCTCGGCCTCGCTCGCGGGCAACGCGACCCTGTCGCCGACGTCCGACCCCTGCGTCTTCCAGAACAACGAGACCGCGAGCGGGACCGGGACCCACGTGGGGCGATTCACGTGGTCCAGCGAGGAGTTCGCGAACTTCTGCGTCAATCCCAACGGCGTCGCGGTCATCGGATCGTTCATGATGACCGCCGCCAACGGCGACCTGCTCTTCGGCGTCTACACGACGCTCGGGGAGTTCGACGCGGCCGGCAACCTGATCATCCACGGCACCTACGAGCTCGACGGCGGCACGGGGCAGTTCGCCGACGCCACCGGAAGCGGTGACGTCGACGCGATCGGATTCCTCACGCCCGGCCTGCCGGTCTACGGCAGCCTCGCGGGCACCATCGACTTTTAGCGGTTTCAAGGCCGGGATCCGGGGTCCGGGATCCGGGATCAGAGTGGCGCCCAACCCGACATCTGTGGGAGACTTTCGGTCGCCGGCGGGCGCACGCTCGAGGTCCGTCCCCGCGGGCACCTGGGAGTCTCCAATGAGTGTTTTCACCCTGAAAGTGAACGGGCAGTCCCATACGGTGGACGTGGACCCGACGACGCCGCTGCTCTACGTGCTGAGCGACGATCTGGCGCTGAAAGGGCCGAAATTCGGCTGCGGGCTGGGCCAGTGCGGCTCCTGCACCGCCATCGTCAACGGGCGCGCGGTGCGCAGCTGCCGGACGCCGGTCAGCACCGTCAACGGCGCCACGATCACGACGCTCGAAGGGCTTGGCACGCCCGAGAAGCCGCATCCCATTCAGAAGGCCTTCATCGACGCGCAGGCCGCGCAGTGCGGCTTCTGCCTCAACGGTGTGATTCTCACCGCCAAGGCCTTTCTCGATCAGAACCCGAAAGCCACGGACGAACAGGTTCACCAGGCGATGTCGACCGTGCTCTGCCGGTGCTTTACCAGCAGCCGCATGATGGCCGCCATCAAGAAGTACGCAACGGAGCGTGCGTGATGAAGACCGAGTCACGACACGAGGAACAGATGCACCTGACCGAAGCCGCCGTCGAGGCGCTGCGCGAGCACGGCTTCTCACGCCGCCAGTTCCTGAAGGGATCCGGCGCGCTCGTCGTCGCCTTCAGCGTCGCGGAGTTCGCCGACTCGCTCGGGATCGCGCCGGAGAAGATGCTGGCGCAGGGCGGCAACACGCCGCAGGCGCTCGATTCGTGGGTGGCGATCGGCGCCGACGGCAACGTGGTCGTCTACACCGGACGCGCGGACATGGGCCAGGGCACCTACACGGTGCAGTATCAGCTGGCGGCCGAGGAGCTGTCGGTTCCGATGAGCCGTATCCGGCTCGTCGAATGCGACACCGCGATGACCCCGGACCAGGGGACGTCTTCCGGCAGCCAGTGTCACCCGGTGAACTTCAACCACGAGAACCTCGCCCAGGCGTGCGCGACCGCGCGCGAATCGCTCATCGCGATGGCGGCCACCAGGCTTGGCGCGTCCGCGAACGATCTGACCGTCGTCGACGGCGTGGTCACGCACAAGTCGGACGCGACGAAGAAGGTCAGCTACGGCGAGTTGATCGGCGGCAAGCGCTTCGACATGGCGATCAAGAAGGACGCGAAGCGGAAGCCGGTCCAGAACTGGACGGTCCTCGGCCGCTCGATACCGCGCGTCGAGATGCCCGCGCTGGCGACGGGCCGGTTCGAGCACGTGCACAACGTACGCGTCCCGGGGATGGTGCATGGCCGCATGGTGCGCCCGCCCTCCATCGGCGCGACGCTCGCGAACGTCGACGAAAGCTCCGTCGCCGGCATGCCGGGCAACGTCAAGGTCGTCGTCAAGAAGAATCTGGTGGGCGTCGTTGCCGACAAGCCGTGGCAGGCGATCCAGGCGGCGGAGAAGCTGAAGGTCACGTGGACGCCGGGACCCGCGCTGCCGAACCAGCGCGAGTTCTACACCTACCTGCGCAACCACCCGGGGCGGCGCGATGCCTACTCGGTCAACTCGAAGGACGTCGACGCGAAGCTGCAGGGTGCGGTGACGCGCGTGAAGGCGACCTACCTGCATCCGTACCAGATGCACGGCTCGCTCGGCAGCTCGTGCGCGGTCGCGGACGTCAAGGGATCGAATGCGACCGTCTGGTCGTCCACGCAGGCGGTCTATCCGCTGCGCGGCACGACGGCGATGGTGCTCGGGCTGCAGCCGCAGCAGGTGCGCGTCATCTACGTGCGCGGCTCGGGCTGCTACGGCCTCAACGGGTCGGATGCCGTCGCCTACGACGCGGCGGTGCTCTCGCAGGCGGTCGGCAAGCCCGTGCGTGTGCAGCTGACGCGCAAGGACGAGATGGCGTGGGGCGAGAACTACGGCCTGCCGTTCGTCGTCGATCAGCAGGTCGGCCTCGACGCCAGCGGCACCATCGTCGCGTGGGACTACGAGACATGGTCGGCGACGCTCGGCAACCGCCCGGGCAACAACGCGCCGGGCAACGTGGCGTCGGGGCAGCTGCTCGGGTTCGCGCCGCAGGCCGTGCAGCCGCGCGCGCAGGCGCCGGATCCGCAGAACTTCGACAACGGCAACAACGCCGTCCCGGCGTACGTGACGGGGCGCGTCGGCGGCAAGAACAGCGGCACCGGCACGGTGGCGGCCGAGCGCGTGCTCACGCACACGGTTCCTTCGCCGTTCCTCACCGGTCCGCTGCGTTCGCCCGCGCGGCTGCAGAACGCGTTCGCGCAGGAATGCTTCATGGACGAGGTCGCCGCGCAGGTGAAGGCGGATCCCGTGCAGTTCCGGCTGCGTCACCTGAGCGATCCGCGGCTGAAGAGCGTCATCACCGACGCGGCCAGGCAGTTCAACTGGGACGCGCGGCCGTCGCCCAGGCCTGGCAATCCGCGCAGCGGCGTGGCGACCGGCCGCGGCGTCGCCTGCGTGCTCTACGAGGGCGACAACGGCTACGTCGCGCTCGTCGCGGAGGTCGACGTCAACCAGGACACCGGCGCGGTCCGCACCAAGCGGCTCGTCGTCGCGCAGGACGTGGGTCCGGTGTCGAGTCCCGACGGGCTCCGCAACCAGCTCGAAGGCGGCGCGCTGCAGGGGCTTTCCCGCGCGCTCGGCGAAGAGGTCACCTGGGACGACCAGAAGATTACGTCGGTCGACTGGGCGAGCTACAAGACGCTCTACGTCGGGTCGAACATCCCGACGATCGAGAGCGTGCTGATCGATCGTCCCGACTCGGAAGCGATGGGCGCCGGCGAGACGGCGATCACCATCGTCGCGGCGGCGGTCGGCAACGCGATCTTCGACGCGACGGGCGTGCGCATCCGCGAGGTGCCGTTCACGCCGGAGCGCGTCAAGGCGGCGCTGGCGCAGCGCGCGGGCAATCAGACGGCGCAGGTGTAGGGTTGATCGCCGCATCCGGTCCGGCTAAAGCCGGACCCCACCGACGCTCCTCGCCGGAAGCAGGGTGCGTCTCAGGACCGGACTGCATTCGTCAAGCATCATCGGTGGGGTCCGCCTTCAGGCGGACCACGGAGGATTAGATGTCGAGATTCGCGTACGTGGGCGCGTTGCTGTTCCTGTCGGCCGGTGTGTTCTCGGCGCAGCAGTCGGTCAATCCCGAGCAGCTGCGGACACCGCCGCCGAAGGAGCCGGCGTGGGCCTTCCCGGTGCAGCAGGGATCGCTGCCGGCCGTGCCGGGTCCGAAGAAGCTCGCCGGCAGCGACAAGACCTACACGCCGGAGGAGATCGACAACCTGCTGGCCCCGCCGGACTGGATGCCCAACGACCATCCGCCCGCACCGTCGATCGTGACGAAGGGGCACGGCGGCGCGCTCGCCTGCGGCTCGTGCCATCTGATGTCGGGCATCGGCCATCCCGAATCGGCCGACCTCGCGGGCATGCCGCTGTCCTACCTGAAGCAGCAGATGATGGACTTCAAGAGCGGCGCCCGCACCGACATCGCGCGCATGAACGGCATCGCGAAGGAGATGTCCGACGCCGAGATCGACGAGGCGACGATGTGGTTCGCGTCGCTCAGGCCGCGGAAGAACAACCGCATCGTCGAGGCCGACACCGCGCCGAAGACAATCGTCGCGCAGGGGCGCATGCGGTTCGCGGATCCGGCGGGCGGCACCGAGCCGACCGGCAACCGGATCCTCACCGTCCCCGAGGACATGGAGCTGGCGCGGCTGCGCGACCCGAACACGAAGTTCGTCTCCTACGTTCCGCCGGGGACGCTCGAGCGCGGCAAGGTGCTCGTCGAGACGGGCGACAACAAGAAGACGGTCGCGTGCGGCACGTGCCATGGCCCCGGCCTCAACGGGCAGGCGAGCATCGGCCGGACGGGCATCGCGGCGCCGCGCATCGCGGGGCAGCATCCCATCTACCTCGCGCGCGAGCTGTACCTGTTCAAGGACGGCAGCCGCAACGGCATGACGTCGAAGCTGATGACGCCGGCCGTGATGAACCTGACCGACGCCGACATCCTCGCGATCGCGGCCTACCTGGGGTCGCTGGACCCGGGCCAGAACAAGTAGCCGGGAACAATAGTAGTAGGGCGGGTCCTTTCGGACCCGCCAGATCGGGAGATCTCTCGTGAAACATACGTTCGCTGGCATCATCGCCATCGCGGTCGCGGTGGTCGCGTGGCAGTCGCCGATGGCGGCGCAGGATCAGGCTGGCCGCGGCGAGGGACGCGGCGGCCGCGCCGGCGGCGCGCCGGCGGAGGAGGCGTTCCCGTCGGCCGAGCAGTTCGCCAACTCGAAGGAAGCGCAGGCGCACGTCGCGGCCGCGACGAAGATCGGCGGCTCCGACATGGCCGACACCGCGAAGTGGTTCTGCACCGCGACGGGCCCGCAGCGCGTCGCCCTGGTGCGGCAGGCGCAGGGGCTGCCGCGGCTGCCGACCGTGCAGGAAGGGCCGATCAAGCTGTTCGACAACCTCACCTACATCGGCTTCAACGACGTCGGCGCGTGGGTGGTGCCGACGAGCGCCGGCATCATCCTGTTCGACACCTTGAACAGCAGCACCGACGCGATGGACGTGATCGAGCCCGAGATGCAGAAAGCCGGCTTCGATCCCGCGCAAATCAAGTACATCGTCATTGGGCACGGCCACGCGGATCACTTCGGCGGCGCCTCGTACCTGCAGAAGAAGTACGGCGCGAAGGTGCTGGCCGCGATGCCCGACTGGGCGGCGATCGAGCGCGGCGGGCGCGGCGGCGCCGCCCCCGGCCTGACGCCGGACATGGACGTGATGGACGGCCAGAAGCTGACGCTCGGCGACACCACCGTGACGTTGATCCGGCTGCCCGGCCACACGCCGGGGACCATCGGCATTATCGTGCCGGCGAAGTTCGGCGGCCGCACGCACAACGTCGCGATCATGAGCGGCACGCAGATGCCGACGCAGGCCTCGCTCGACGCCTTCCGGCACGTCTTCAACGACGAGCTGAAGAAGGCGAACGTCGAGACGTTCCTCGGCAGCCACCCGGACATCCTGATGAACAGCCTGATGCTGATGGAGAGCATCCGCGACAAGTACCCGTCGGGGACGCACCCGCTGCTGCTGGCGAAGAACAAGGCCGACCGCTACATGGACATCGTGCTCGAGTGCGCGCGGGCGCGGCTCGCGGCGCAGGGACGCTTGACGGCGACGAATTGACGGAGGACATGATGCGCGTCATACCGCTCGTTCCGGCCGCGCTGCTGCTGTTGGCCCCGGGTCCGGCGCGCGCGCAGGAGCCGTTCGACTACGTCAGCAAGCTCGATTACTTCAGCATCAACATGCCGGCGCAGCCGAAGGTCGAGGAGACGACGTACCCGGACGAGTACCGGCTGGCGCCGCTGCCGGCGCGCGTCTACACGGCCGACCAGGGCCGCAATCACTACAAGGTCACCGTCGTCGACTACCGCGACGTGCCGAAGATGCACGCGGCGAGAAACGCCAAGTGCGTGCACGACGCGGGCGCCGACAACCCGAAGCTGACGCAGCAGCAGCGCCGCGATCTCATCGGCGACGCGTGTCAGGACGAGACCGTGAAGGACGTCCGCGGCGCGATGATGTGGGCGACGTGGAACATCGTCGAGCGCGCGGCGAAGGTGACGCACCTCGCGCACTACAACGTCGACGTGATCGAGGGACACGAGGTGCACGTCGTCAACCCGGACGAGTCGCGCACCTACGCCGCGATTCACATGTACGAGAACCGCCTCTACATCGTGGAGGCGACCGTGCCGAAGAACGCGCCGGCCGCGAACTGGTTCCAGATTTCGCTGCGCCTGCTCGACGAGGACCTGAAGCCGGTTCGCTACCAGTACTCCGGGCTGATGATGTATTCGAACGGCTATCCCAAGCCGCCGCGCGCCAACCAGGGCAACCAGGGTGCGCCGGGACAGGCTGCGCAAGGACGGTAGATATGAAGAAGCTGCTCGGTCTCGCGGCCATCGGCCTCGTCGCCGTGGCCCTGCCCGCGTGGGCGCACCACTCGCACAACGCGTACGAGGTGACGAAGTGGACGGAGATGGAAGGCACCGTCACCGAGATCCACTACCTGCTGCCGCACTCGTGGGTCTACCTCGAGGTCAAGGATCCGAAGGGCGGCGAGGCGGTCACCTGGGCGCTCGAGGCGGCCGGTCCGCAGGCGATTCTCCGGAACGGCGTCACCAAGGAAGACGTGAAGGTGGGCGACAAGATCAAGGCGCGCTGCCACCTGCTGCGCGACAGCTCGCCGGGATGCCTGCTCGGCTTTGTGACGCCCATGCACGGCGACAAGGCGCGCGGGGATGGCGTGGAGCATCAGTGGGATTGACGGCACCGGCGAGCGATTCCACAACTTGAGCGGCGTACCGGTCACGACGGGAGAGATGCCTCATGGTCCGAGTCGTACGGGTTTTCTGCACGTTCGCGTCGATCCTCGTTCTTGCCACTGTCCCGGCGCGGGCGCAGCTGGCCACTGCTGAACTCAACGGCCGCGTCACCGATTCGAGCGGCGCGGTGCTTCCCGGCGCCACCGTCACGGTCACGCAGACCGCAACGGGCCTGGTGCGGACCGTCGTCACCGATGGCAACGGGTCGTATCTGATCTCCAACCTGCCAACCGGGCCGTACCGGCTGGAAGTCGCGCTGCAGGGGTTCCGCACGTACGTGCAGACCGGCATCGTGCTGCAGGTCGGCGCGACGCCGACGATCAACGCGGTGCTGGCGCTCGGCGCGCTCGAGGAGTCCATCACGGTTGAGGGTGCCGCACCGCTCGTCGACGTCCGCAGCGCCGGAATCAGCAACGTCATCGAGAACCAGCGCATCCTAGAACTGCCGCTGAACGGGCGCAATACTGTGGATCTCGTCCTGCAGGTCGGCGCCGCGGTGCAGACCGGTCAGGTGAGCGCCCGAGGTTTCCCTGGCGAAGTGAATATCTCGGTGGCGGGCGGGCTGTCGACCGGTGTCGGCTACACACTCGATGGCGCAGCGCACAACAACCCCCAGCAGAACACGAACCTCCCGCTCCCGTTCCCCGACGCGCTCCAGGAATTCCGCGTGGCGACGAGCGGTCTCTCCGCGCAGAACGGCGTGCATTCGGGCGCGGCCGTCAACGCGATCACCAAGTCGGGATCGAACCGGTTCTCCGGCGACGCCTTCGAGTTCCTCCGCGATCATCGCTTCAACGCCATCAATTACTTCGCCGCCGTCGGTCCCGACGGCAAGAAGCTGGACGACGGGCTGAAGCGCAACCAGTTCGGCGGCACCCTCGGCGGCCCGATCGTCAAGAACAAGCTGTTCTTCTTTGCCGCGTATCAGGGAACGAGCACGCGCCAGCGTCCGACGTCGAACATCCAGTACGTGCCGACGGCCGCCATGCTGGCCGGCGACTTCACCCAGTTCGCGTCGCCCGCGTGCAACGGCGGCCGGCAGATCACGCTGCGCGCGCCGTTCGTCAACAACCAGGTCAGCCCGTCGCAGTTCAGCCCCGCGGCGATGAACATCGCGAAGCGGCTGCCGACGACGACCGATCCGTGCGGCGTGATCAACTTCGGCGTGGCGAATAATCAGGATCAGCGCCAGCCGCTGGCGCGAGTGGACTACCAGCTCAGCGCGAAGCACGCCTTCTTCGGCCGTTACATGGCGACGCAGGTCCTCGCGCCGCCCGGCTACGCCGGCGGTTCCGACAACCTGCTGAAGACCGACTTCCCGGGCTTGAACGACATGATTCACTCGTTCACCGCCGGCGAGACGACGGTGTTCAGCGCGGCGGTGGTGAACGCCGTGCGAGTCGCCGTGAACAAAACCAAAGTCAACACCTACCAGACGCCGTTCTTCTCGCCGAAGGACATCGGGGCGAACCTGTACAGCTACCTGCCCGGGTTCATGCCGATTAACGTCACCGGCGGCTTCCGGCTCTATCAAGGCACGAACACGTACGCAATCTTTCTCAACAACACGTATCAGGGGGCGGACGACCTCACCATCGTGAAAGGCGCGCATCAGTTCGGCTTCGGCGGCAACGTGCAGTACTGGACCGGCGACTATACGTCCTCCTCGCGCGCCAGCGGCAACTGGATCTTCGACGGCTCGACGACCGGCCTTGGTCTCGCCGATTTCCTGACGGGGCGGCTGACGAGCGTGGAGCACGGCGGCCTCGGGAAGCTCCCTGTCGACAACTGGTACGTCGGGGCGTATGGACAGGACTCGTGGCGCGTGAGCAGCCGCGTCACGCTCAACTACGGGGTGCGATGGGAGCCGTACTTCGGCCAGAACGTCCGCAACGGCGTAATTTCCGTCTTCAACATGGACAACTTTACGAAGAACGTCCAGAGCAAAGTGTTCCTCAAGGCACCCGCGGGCCTGTTGTACGCCGGCGACCCGGGGTTCCCGCCCAACAAGAAGACGGGGATGAACAAGCAGTGGTGGAACCTGTCGCCGCGCGGCGGTTTCGCATGGGACGTGCACGGCGACGGCCGCCTGGCGATTCGCTCGTCATACTCGATGGCCTACGACTTCATGGCGGGCGAGTACCACAACATCGACGCAAATGCGCCGCCGTTCGGCAACCGGTCGTTCCTGACCTCCGTGCCGTTCGACGATCCGTACCAGGGGCACGATCCGCACCCGGTCACCACCAACGCGAATACCGACTACGTGCCGTTCGGCACCTTCGGCACGATGAATCCCGGCATCAACTCCCCGCGCGTCCAGTCGTGGAACGCATCGGTTGAGAAGCAGATGGGCGCGAGCTGGAGCGTCTCCGCGGCCTATCTCGGAAGCCACTCGGATCGGTTGTGGGCACAGAAGGCGCTGAACCCCGCCGTGTACATGGGCCTCGGCCCGTGCACCATCCTGGGTGTCGCGTACCCGGTGTGTTCGACGACGGCGAATAGCAACCAGCGCCGCGTGTTCAATACGATCAACCCGGCGGCGGGCGCGTTCATCGGCGCACTCGACGAGAACACCGACATCGGCTACCAGAACTACAAGGGCATGAAGTTGTCGGCTGTGCGCCGCGCTGGCAGAGGACTGTCGGTGAACGGCACCTACACGCTCGGCGTCTGCAGGGGCACGCCGACGGCGACGACGTTCAACCAGGCGAGCGGCGGTTACTTGAAGCCGAACGACCCGTCGTTCGACGAGGGCTACTGCGATCAGGATTACCGCCATATCGCGTCGGCCACCCTCGGCTACGAGACGCCGGAGGTCGGCAAGCGCGTCCTACGGATGATCGCCTCGCACTGGCGCGCCTCGGGCATCCTGAACGCGCGTTCGGGCGACCGTCTGAACATTACGACCGGACGCGACATCGCATTGACCGGCATCGGCATCACGGGGAACAACCAGCAGCGGCCGAACCAGGTGAGCACGGACTACTACAAGAAGACGCTGGCCACCTGGTTCAACGCCGCGGCATTCGCGCAACCGGACCCGGGAACGCTCGGGAACCTGAAGCGCAACGCGGTGGTGGGCCCGGCGTACTGGAACGTCGATCTGGCGCTCTCGCGGTTGATCCCGCTGGGATCGACGCGGCGGATGGAACTCCGGCTGGAGTCGTTCAACCTGCTGAATCACTTCAACTGGGGCAACCCGGTGACGAATTTCAACGTGGGCACGTTCGGCCGCATCACGACGATGGCCGGTCCTAACAACGGTCGCGATGCGCCGCGCATCATGCAGTTCGGGGTGAAGTACGATTTTTAGGCGATACGGGCCGGTCTTCAGACCGGCCCCCATGTGAGGGCACTCTCCAATGCAGCGATGGCACCTGATAGTGGCGGCGATAGTCCTGGCTTCAGCTGTGGGACTCGCTCAGGGAGGCAGAGGGCAGGGTCGGCAGGGGCAGGGTGGAGGCGGACAGGCGCGAGGAGGCGGCGGTGGAGGACGCGGCGTCCAGTCCACCGCGGATTTGACGGTGGTTGACGGCTGGGGTAACCCGGTGAAGAACCCGCTGCCCGGAGGGAAGGCCCCGGGCCCCGCGCCGATTCGCGATCTGTCGGGTACGTGGGAGCCGGCAAACGGCCCCGGCGCGGGCATTCAGGCCAACGGTCCGGTGTCCATGCCGAGCGATGGCGTCCACGAGCCGCCGTTTACGCCTGCGGGCAAAGCGGCGTATGACAGCCACAAGGCGCTCTACGGCTACCGCAACGTGCCTCCCTCGCTGAGCAACGATCCGCGCAATCACTGCGATCCGCTCGGCTTCCCGCGTGCCGATCTCTATCAACTGCGTCACACGCAGATTCTTCAGACTCCGAAGAAGGTCGTCCTCCTCTACCAGTACGACAAGCGCTACCGCGTCATCTGGACCGACGGACGCGATTTCCCCAGGGAGCTCCCGGACGACCGGTGGTACGGTTATTCCGTCGGCAGATGGGTGGACGACACGACGTTCGTGGTCAACACGATTGGCCTGCTCGGCGAGCCACGAACCTGGCTCGACGAGACCGGCCGGCCGATGAGCGATCAGATGAAGGTCGAGGAACGGTTCCACCGGGTCAATGCGAATCTCATGGAGATCACGGTCACCATCGAGGATCCGAAATTCTTCACCTCGCCGTGGGTCGCCATGGACAAGTTCCCGATGAAACTGCAATCGGACGATTACGATGTCATCGAGATGCTCTGTGCGCCGTCCGACATGGAGTCGTACAGCAAGGATTTCGGCGATCCGGCAAGCGGTATCGTCAAGAAATAGTTCCGGCGACAATGATCTGGGTGAGGAGAAGCGCATGAAGACCTTCCTATGGGTGCTGCTGGCCGGTGTGGTGGTTTCGACTCCCGTGTTCGCCCATCATGGCAATGCTTCCTTTGATGCGGGCAAGAGACTGGAGCTCACAGGAACCGTGACCGAGTGGGATTGGGCCAACCCGCATTGCTGGCTGAAATTCGACGTCAAGGATCAAAGCGGCAAGGTCGTCAACTGGGTCGTCGAGACCAGCAACTCCGCCGACATGGTGGAGCGCGGTTGGAGCAAGCGGACGTTCACGGCGGGGGATCGGGTCACCGTGACGCTCGAACCGGTCAAGAGCGGCCAGCCCGTCGGACGCGTTATTTCCGTGCTGCTGCCCAACGGAAAGACGCTGGGCTTGAACTACGTGGAACGCTAGTCGCAGTGGCCGGAGCCGGAGATAGAAAAAGCCGGATGTCACATCGCGTGACATCCGGCTTTTTTCGTCACGGGCGTGCCGTGCGAGAGGCCTATTTTGCCGGGGCCGCTTCCGTCGTGTTCTTCAACAACTGGTTGAACAGCGCCTGTTGTGACACCGAGCAGATCATCTCTCGAATATCGAAGTCCGGCGAATTCATTCCCAGCCGGAAATTCTTCAGCGGGTACCACGGTTGTGTGTACATCACCGGGTCCGTGATCTTGACGGTCAGGTCGATATTCAGCTCGTCCACGCGATGGTAGGTTTCCTCTACCACCAACTGGTCGCTGTGAGGCCGGCCGGTATTGTCGATCCACGTGCTCTCGTCCAATCCCGTGGTGGTGACGACCAGCGTCGTCGGGTCCGTCCACTTGCCCACCGAATAGCCGAACCATCGCGGCTCGGTAATCTCGGCAGGCTTGGGGAGCTCCCGGTCCGTCCAGATCGTGCGGAATGTCCGCGTGTTCTGATAGAGCATCAGGACCTGTTTCGGGGTTTGCACGATCTGCACGGCCCTCAAGTTGAAGAGAATGATGCGCGGGAATCCAATCGGGTCACAGGTGTCGAACGGATCGTTGATCTCCGCGATCGGAGCGAAGTTGACGCCAAACCCCGCTTTATGGGACGCCATCGCCTGCTTTCCCTGTGGCGTGTAGGGCATCATGGCTTCATGCGCCGCGTCCGACGGCATGTCCCGTGGGCCGCTCGCAAACACTCCGTCGCGATACCGCGGCACCGGCTCCCAGATCCCGGACAGGTCACGAGCCGGAGCAGGTCCTGGCTTCTTTCCGGCTGCCTCCAGGGATTCCTGCTTCCTGTTCCAACCATCGACGTGGATGTTCTCGTTCTGTCCGTTCGGAGCAGGCGCGGCTGCGCCGCGCCCCCGGCCACCCGCCTGACCGCCTCTCCCCTGACCGCCCCTTCCCTGTCCGCCCTGTGCCCCGGCAGGTGTTTGGGCGTGCACAACGGGTAAGAGCGTCAACGCCGCGACGGCAATCGCTGAGGCAACAAAACGCCGTGGCATTTATCTCACCTCGGAGTTCATGACATAGCCGTCGGCGAGGATGACCTTCGTGATACGCCCGGCAGGCGCGCCGCTCTTCGCCACGGCTGACATCACGACGGTGACTTCATCCCCGGCCTTGAACGTCTTGGCGGTGAAACCAAAATTGACGAGCGTGGATGGCGCGTTGTTCTCGCAGATCCAGTGCACGACTTTCCCGTTCTCGTCGGTCACGTCGAGCATCAGGAACGAATGCGGATTGGTCCACAGCCACTGTGTGACTTTGCCCTTGATGGTGACCTGCTTGTTCTCGTACGACGCATTCCCGTGGTGCGCGAACAAGGGGGTTGAGCCGGCAAGGAGCGCCAACAGCAGCAAACTCGCCTGAAAGAGCCTTTTCATAGACCATGCTCCAAATTTGGGACGATACACACCGAAACGATCGCTAGCGGCCGCCCGAGTATATGTTCGCCGGAACGAGCGGTCAACGCGCCGGCGCGGGCGCCGGCGGTCTGGGCTTTGCGAACCGGGACGGGTCCACCGCCGTGTTCACCTGCACCGAATCCAGCTGAAAAACGGTCCGGCCATCGGTCCACGTGGCTACGCGCTTGAACGGGACCTTCACACCGGAAACCGCCCGGTAGTCCGAATAATCGACGCGCACCGGAACTCGGCCGACGGGCGAATCCGAATATCGCACCGAGCGCAGCAGGAGGCCGGTCTTGCTGTCGAAATACAGTTTCACCAGAAACCCACCCGGCGTGCTGGCCTGAACGATTTGCACGTCCTGATCGTCCACGGAGCTCTCCGGGCCGACTCTCCAATTGGTGAGCGCCTGTTTGAGGCGTCCCGGAAACTCCAGGAGGGCATCGACGCGCGCGCCGTCCAGGTTGCCTCCACTGTACTGAACGACCGGAAACGGCCGGATATCCCGTGGTGCCGCCATCCAGCCGTTCTTGCCGTCGTACGTGATGGTCATGTCCCCGTAGGGCGAATGCTGGATGGTCGTGCGTTGATCGGGGGCCTTCGCGTAGAGGTCGAGCGGGGACAATTCGAAATCGTCGTAAGCGCGGTAGGTCCCTTTGCCGGTGATGCTGGTGATGCCAGCCACTCGCTGCGCCCCGCCGAGGGCCTGGAGATACTTGTCCAGAATCTCATCGGACGTCGGTGCGCCCGGGGTGGATCGCGTAATCTGGTCCGGGTCCACCGGCGGCGGTTCGCCGTATTGCAGATCGAGGCTGGGCAGCGTGGCGGGCGCTCGCAAGCCGCGATGACACGTGAAGCAGGTGACCAGCCGGCGCCCGCCGAAGGAGCTCTCGTTGAGGGCGTTCACCATCGCCACCATCCTGCGGGTGGTTCGTTTGAAGGCGGTGTCGTCGGCGTATTTCGCCCAGTCGCCGCCCGCATCCGACACATGGCAATCGACGCAGTTCATTCCCGTGGCAGCGGCAAACATCCCCATCGTGTCCATGAACTCGTCAACCGGTATGCCCCGCAGCGCCTGAACGTTCTTGAAGTACTGTTCCGCCAGCACGACCCCGTCTGCGGGCGAAGGAGGGGACTGAGCCTTTGCGACCCCTGCCACGCTCAACGCCACCGCCGCACACACGTTCATCGCTGCGCCCAGCACTCCCCGTTTCATGCCCAATTTTCTTCTCCTGATTGCCGCAACGTACACCACGATGTTGAAGGATGCCATGGTCAAACTGGCACATCAACACGATGAGTGCCTGCGCGGTCGCCACCGTATTGACAGCCCGAAATGGCGCGTGTTACTAAAGCCGCGGCCTTACTCCGGCAAGCTCGACGGAGTCATACGCGATTGGTGCGGACCGTCAAAAAATGATGAGTGACAGGCGCCAGACAGGGGCGGACCAGCCGTCGGCAGGAGGACACGGGCGAATCGTGTACCTGCTGGTCGCGGCTCTCGCGTGCGCGACCGCCGCGTTCGCGCAACGCGGCGCCGCGCCGCCGCCCCCGCCGCAGATTGCCGCGCCGGCCATTCCCGGCGTCATCGCGCCGGGGACGAAGATCGAGCTCGTCGCGACCGTCGGCAGGACGGAAGGTCCCGTCGCGATGCCCGACGGCAGCCTGATTCTCACCAACACCAACAGCATCACGCACGTCGACCTGTCGGGCAAGGTCTCGACGCTCGTCGAGGTGTCCAACGGGGCCAACGGGCTCGGGTGGGATTCGCACGGCCGGCTGATTGCCGTCGAGCGCAAACCGAACGACGAGCGCGTCGGCGTCCTCTACCCGCCCAACGCGGTGACGACGCTCGCTGACAAGGTGGAGGGCAAGCCGTTCAGCCGCCTGAACGACCTGGTCGTCTCTTCGCGCGACGCCATCTACTTCACCGACGGCAACGGGATCTATTACCTGCCGCCCGGCGGAGGGCCGGTGAAGAAGGTGATCGACGGGATACCGAACCCCAACGGCGTGCAGCTCAGTCCCGACGAGCGGACGCTCTACGCCAACAACAAGGATGGTGAGTACCTGCTGGCGTTCGACGTCCAGGCCGACGGCACGCTCACCAACCGGCGCAACTTCGGGAAGTACAAGAGCCTCACGCAGAAAGACAGCAAGGACCCACTGCTGGCCGAGGACAACGGCGCCGACGGCCTCGTGGTGGACAACGACGGCCGCGTCTACGTGGCCACCAACGCCGGCGTCGAGGTGTTCAGCCCGAAGGGCGACCTGCTCGGCGTGATCCCCGCCGTCTGGGGCGGCGAGCAGTTCATGCTGCGCAAGCCGCAGAACGTGGCGTTTGCCGGGTCCGGCAGGAAAACGCTCTACATGGTCGGGTCGGGCGCGGTCTACAAGGTTCAAACGCTGACGCAGGGTGTCAGCAAGAGGGGAAAATGAAGCAACTTCTCTGTCTCTGTGCGTTCGGGGTCTTCCTCTCGGCCGGCATCGCCGCGCAGCGGGGCGGCGAAGCGCCGCCGGCAGCCGCGCCGACGGGCCCGGGTTATCCCGCGTGGGCGTACGCCATCACGCCGCCGCCGCCGCCCGGCGCGCCGCGTCCTCCCGCACCGGCGGAAGACACCACCACCGTGCATCACATCCCGGGGACGACGCGCGCCTTCACCGTCGCCCAGATTGCCGATATTCGCGGCCCGGCGGACTGGTTTCCGGAGGACCATCCGGTGATGCCCTCCATCGTCGCGGTCGGTCGCCAGCCGATGGTGCGCTCGTGCTCCTATTGCCACTATCCGAACGGCAAGGGGCGGCCGAGCAACGGGGGCGTCGCCGGCCTGCCGGTCTCCTACATCCTGCAGACGCTCGACGACTTCAAGAACGGCCTGCGGAAGCCGGGCGACCCGCGCAAGGTGAACGTCAACCAGATGATCGCCTTCGCGAAGAACATGACGCCGGAGGAGATGCGCGACGCGGCCGAGTACTTCGCCTCGGTTCCGTGGACGCAGTGGGTGCGCGTCGTCGAGGCGCGCATGGTGCCGAAGACGGACGCCGAAGGATCGATCTTCTTCAAGGCGCCTGGCGGCGGCATGGAGCCGATCGGCATGCGCATCATCGAGACGCCCGAAGACGACGAGCAGACCGAGCCGCTGCGCAACCCGCGCTCCGGCTTCATCGCCTACGTGCCGCCGGGCAGCGTGAAGAAGGGCGAGGCGCTGGTGACGACCGGAGGCAACGGACGGACGGTCGCCTGCACGACGTGTCACGGCGCCGACCTGCGCGGGTTCGGCCCGGTGCCTGGCATTGCGGGCCGTTCGCCGAGCTACCTCGCTCGGCAGATGTACGACATCCAGGCGGGGGCCCGCCACGGCGAGTGGGCCGAGCTGATGAAGCCGGTGGTCGCCAAGCTGACGAACGAGGACTTCGTCAACATCGCGGCGTACGTCTCCTCGCGCCCGATGCCGCCGGCGCCGGGCAGCAGGCTGCAGACGGCCGCGAACCGCTGACGGATTCACGGGCCACGGAGACACGGAGGCACGGAGATCGTCGGGTACGCAGGCGGACCTTCGGTCCGCCTATGTGCCCGGCACGTAGAGGCGGACCTTCAGGTCCGCCCGACGCCTGATGCAACGAAGCCGCAGAACGCTACTCAAGTCCGCCCTGGCGATGAGCGTCTTCGCGAGCGGCCCCTCGACGCCGCTCGGGACAGGCCGTCGCGTGCTGGCAGGTTCCGCACAACAACCCGGCACCGCTCCGAACGACGCGCGCGAGCGTACTGTGGACACGCCGGTGCTGCGCATCGGCTTCGAGGAGAGCGGCAACCCGCAGGGTTTTCCGATCCTTCTGCTGCACGGGTTCCCCGACGACGTGCGCGCGTGGGACGGTGTCGCACGCGCGCTCGCGGGCGACGGGCACCGCGTGCTGGTGCCGTACCTGCGCGGTTGCGGCGCCACGCGCTTTCGGGATCCCGCCTCTCCGCGAATGGCGGAGCAGGCGGCGATTGGCCAGGACCTGATCGATTTCGCCGACGCGCTCGGCTTGGCGCGATTCGCGGTCGCCGGGTACGACTGGGGCAATCGCGCGGCGTGCATCGCCGCCGCCCTTCATCCCGACAGGGTGAGGGCCGCCGTGCTGATCGGCGGCTACACGATCCAGGACACGATCTCGGCGCCCCAGCCGCTGTCGCCGGAACGAGAGCGAGCGCTCTGGTACCAGTGGTACTTCAACACGGAGCGCGGCCGTCTCGGGCTCGCCGCCAACCGTCGTCCGCTGTGCCGGCTGCTGTGGGAATTGTGGTCGCCGACCTGGCACTTCACAGATGAGACGTACAACCGGACGGCGCCGTCGTTCGACAACCCCGACTTCGTCGATTGCGTGATTCACTCCTATCGCCATCGCAACCTGGGCGCGCCGGGGGAGCCCCGATTCGCGGAGGTCGAGCGGCGCCTCGCCATGCGCCCGAAGATCGAGGTCCCCTCCATCGTTCTCTACGGCGCGGACGACGGGGTAGGCGGCCCGCCGGCCGCGGACTCGCCCGCGGAACGTGCGGTGTTCACAGCGCGGAAAGCCCGCCGCGTCGTCACGGGAGCGGGTCATTTCCTGCCGAGAGAAAAGCCGGAGGCGGTCTCGGCCGCGTTGACCGAGTTGATGGGATCGACGCGCCCCTAAGGCGCGAGCAGCGGAATATCCTTCACCGGCGGCGGCGTCGGCCGCGACTGCAGGAACGCGTAGATGCTCTGCAGGTCCTGATCGGAAATCACCTTTGCGGTGAACGGCGGCATGTCACCCGTCGGGTTCCTCACGTAGGCGGCGAAGCGCGGAAACGGGATCGGGTTCGGGCCGAGCCGCGGGCCCTGCGGTCCGCCCTGCGCGTCGTTCACGTGGCATTCATAGCAGCCGTTTTTCCTGTAGAGCGCGGCGCCGGCGTCAGGCGGCGTGGCGTCGGCTGCGGCTTTGGCCGGTGCGGGCGCGGGGGCCGATGCGGGCGCGGGTTTCGGTTCGGCCGGCTCTGGCGCGTCGCGTTTCGGAGGAGGCGCGGTGCGCGGCGGCGGCGCGGTTCTTCGAGTTGGGGCCTGCGGCGTCGGGCGGGTCTGTGCGGCGAGCGTCACCATCGTCGCTGCGACAAACACAATCACAAGCCACAGAGACGCAGAGACACAGAGGTACTTTGGTTTTCTCTGTGCCTCTGTGCCTCTGTGGCAGTATCGTTGCCCCGAAATCACGCTCGTCTCCTATCTCACCTGCGTGACGACGTCCACGAGCGTGGGTTCGCCTCGTTTAACGACAGCAATGGCGCGCTTGAGTGCGGGCCCGAGATCGGCCGGGTTGTCGATGGGCCCTTCCGCGTACACGCCCATGCTCACGGCCATCTTCGCGTTATCGATGTTCGGGTCGGTGATCTGGCTGCCGATGGCGCCGCGATCGACGCTGCGGTTGCGCGCGTTGCACATGCGCTGCACGTGCATCAGCTCCATGTGGTAGGCGCGATTGTTGTTCATCACGCTGAGGAGCGGAATCCGGTGGTGCGCCGCGGTCCAGAGGACGCCGGGCGCGTACATCAGGTCGCCGTCCGTCTGGATGGCGATGGAGAGGCGCCCGTGCTTCTTGTTCGCCAGCGCCCCGCCGACCGACGCGGGCGCGCCGTAGCCGATGCCGCCGCCGCCGGCGTGGCCCAGCCACTGGTACGGCTTGTCGAAGTTCCACAACCGCCGCGGCCAGCCGCCGAGATCGCTCGTGTAGTAGCTGGAGACGAGCGACCAGTCTTCGTTCTTGATCTGCGCCCACAGCTCCGCGGAGAGCCTCGCCGTGCTGACGGGGCTCGCGTTCCAGGCGAAGCTGGCGGTGACGCGCGCGCGGTCGGCGGCGACACGGCTCGATTCCGCGAGCTTCGCCGCGCGCTCCTGGAACACGCGCTTCCGGTCGGCGGTCGCGAGGCGCTTGACCGCCTCGATGAGCGACGGCAGCGTCGCCTCGGCGTCGGCCGCGATCGCGAGGTCCACGTCCTGCAGCCGGCGGAAGTCCTGGTAGTTCGCGCGCACGTAGAGATCGCCGGTCGTGATGGTGATCATCTTCGCGCCGGACTTGGTGCGCGGCTCGGTGGAGCGGTGCAGCTGATCGCGCAGCGTGTTGACGCTCGCCCAGAAGTCGGCAACCTCGAGGCCGACGACGAGGTCGGCGTCGCCGATGGCCCCCGCGGCGCGCAGGCTCTGGTTGAGCGGATGGCGCGTCGGGAAGTTCATGCGGCTCGTCTGGTCGACGACGCCCGCGCCGACGAGTTCCGCCAGCTCGACGAGCAGCTTCATGCCGTTCGCCGTCCTCGCCAGCCGATCGACGACGAGCACGGGACTCTCGGCGGCGACCAGCATGCGCGCGGCCTGTTCGACGGATGCGGAGTCGCCCTGCGGCGCGCTGGGGATCGGGGTCTTCGGAATGGCCGGGAGCTTGCCGGCGTCGATGCCCTGCTCCTGCAGGATGCCGTCGAGCACGAGCACGACCGGCGCCATCGGCGGCGTCACCGCGACGTTGTAGGCGCGCACCGCGGATTCCGCGAAGTGTGTCAGCGACCAGGGCGTGTCGTCCCACTTGGTGAAGTCGCGCACCATCAGCGCCGCGTCCTGGACGCCGTGATACCACTCGGCCGGCCGGCGCACCGCGGCGTCGTTGTAGTTGCCGATCACCACGTAGACCGGCACGCGGTCGCACCACGCGTTGTAAAGCGCCATCGACGCATGCTGCAGGCCGACGGTGCCATGCGCGGCGACGAGCATCGGCTTGCCTTCGGCCTTGAAGTAGCCGTGCGCCATTGCGACCGCCGACTCCTCGTGCATGCACGTGATCATCTCCGGCGCCTTGTTGCCGCCGTAGTTGATGATCGACTCGTGCAGGCCGCGGAAGCTCGAGCCGGGGTTCGCGGCGACGTACTCGAAGCCGAGCGACTTGAACACGTCGAGCATGAAGTCGGAGCCGCTGCGCTGGTTGTCGCGGAGGACCTGCACCTCGCCCGGCCCGATGGCCTCGCCGGCCGCGGTCATGATGGGCGTGACGCCCTGGGCGAGAGGGGCGGGCGTGGCTGCAGTGGTCGCCTGGGCCGCGGCATCCGCGGGGAGCGCGGCGCTCGAGCCGACGATCGCGGCTGCGCCGGCGAGCGCGCCCTTCTGCAGGAATTCCCGCCGCTCGAGCTGCTTTGGTGCCGGTTTCTTCGGTCCCGCCATCGTGCACTCCTCCGGAGACGACTCGGGCGGATACTACCACCTTGGCGATCAATCGTCGCTTGGCGTGGCTGGTTGCTGCCATGCTGAGCGCGCAGGCCTGCTCGTCAATGTCGCCGTCGCCGGCGACAGGGCTGACGGGTGTCGTCGTGCGCGGGCCGGTGACACCGGTCTGCCGCGTCGATGTTCCGTGCGATCAGCCGTTCAGTGCCGGCTTCACCGTGGAGCAGGGCAGTCGACGCCTGTCGTCGTTCAGGTCGGATGCGGGCGGGCAGTTCACCGTCTTCCTCGAGCCGGGCACGTACACGGTCGTCCCCGGGTCCGACGCGCCGATCATCTCGCCCTCGTCGCAGCGAAAATCGGTGACCGTCGCGGATACGGGCAAGCTGACCGCCGTACAGCTGATGTTCGATACCGGGATCCGCTAGACGTCGGGAAGCCGCCTTGCTGATTACGTCGTCTGCGGGCGAACGACACGGGCAGCCGTAATCTCCTTGATCGTCGGCGTCCCCATCTGTCGCATCGTCAACGTCAGCTCCGCGCGCAGGATCTCCAGCACCCGTTCGACGCCTTCCTGGCCGAACGCCGACAGGCCCCAGATATACGGACGGCCGATGCCGACGCCGCGCGCGCCGTACGCGAGGGCCTTGTAGATGTCGGTGCCGTGCCGGAAGCCGCCATCCACGAAGACCGGGATGCGGCCGTTGACGGCCTGGACCACCTCGGGCAGGCAGTCGATCGTCGGACGCAGCGTTTCGGTGGCGCGTCCTCCATGGTTCGAGACGATGATGCCATCGGCGCCATGTTCGACCGCGAGGCGCGCATCTTCTCCGCCGTCGAGGCCCTTGAGCAGGAGCTTCATCTTCGTCAGCTTCTTCAAGCGGTCGACGTACTCCCACGTCGCTTCGGGAGGATTGGTGCGGGCGTCGCTGAGCCCCTCGTACATCGGGTTGTGGATGCGGACACCGGGCCCGCCGGCGTGGCACGCGACGCAGTTGCGCGTATCCTGCCGGGCGAACCGCGTGGCGGTCGGTGTGTTCCGCCCTGCGAGAAGATCGACCGTCCAGGCGATCACCGGGCACCCGGCGTCTTCGACGCGCTTGACGAGCTTCTCGGTGTCGCTCCAGGCGCGCGGCATATAGAGCTGATACCAGGGCGCCGTGCCATAGGCCTTCGCGACGTCCTCGACGGCGGTGCTCGTCGCGGACGACAGGATCATCTGATGGCGCTTCGCCCGCGCGGCGCGCGCGGTTGCGAGCTCGCCGTCGCGGAAAAACGCCTGCTGGCCGCCGACCGGGCAGACGAAGATCGGCGTCTCCCATCTCGCGCCGAAGACGTCGACGCCCAGGTCCGCTTTCGACACGTCGACGAGCCGCCGGGGCTTGAGGCCGATGTGCCTGAACGCTTCCATGTTCGCTTTCAGCGTCAGGTCGTCGTCGACGCCCGTCGCCATGTAGCCCCAGTGCGCGGGCGGCAGGGCCCGGCGCGCCGCCTCCTCGAAGTCCATGACCTGCAGGAAGTCTTTCGCGGCCGTCGGGATGGCGTCGTGCGACGCGACGAGCTGCTGCGCCCACGCGCGCGTCGCCGGAGCGACGACCGTGCTGGCGGCGACGAACAGCAGGAACTCGCGCCGGTTCTGGAGCAGGGATGCGCGATGGTCGGTCATGAGCATCACCTCGAGGATGAGTGCGGGTCAGCCGCGTTACGCGAGCATAAGGTACAGCACAAAGCAGGTCCGAAGATTCACAAAATCTCGCGCACGGTGCCCCGCTTCGCCAGCAGCAGGTACAGCGCGAAGCTCAGGCCGAACGTGACAAACCAGGCGTACGTGTAGAGCACGTCCAGGAACGTAGGATTCGCGACCTGGCCGCCCGGCGTCATTGCCGCACGGAGGAAACCCGGGACCACCGGCAGCACCGCGACCACCAGCGCGACGATCGCGCGCGGGTTCACGCCGCCCGAATAGGTGTAGCGCCCTTCGAGCCTGAACAGATCGACCGGCGACAGCTGACGCCGACGCAGGACCCAGTAGTCCGCGATCAGGATCCCGCCGATGGCGCCCATCAGGCTCGAATAGCCGATCAGCCACGTGAAGATGTACGCGGCGGCGTCGGCGTACAGCTTCCACGGCATCATGACGATGCCGATGGTCGCGGTGATCAGGCCGCCGATCACGTAGCTGATCTGCCGCGGCGCGAGGCTCGAGAAGTCGTTGGCGGGCGACACGACGTTGGCCGCCATGTTCGTCGTCAGCTGCGCGAGCAGGACGATGAGCGCCCCGAAGATGAGCACGGGCGCGCTGCCGATGCGCGCGATGAGCGCGACGGGATCCCAGATGGCCTCGCCGAACAGGACGATCGTCGCGCTCGTCACCGCGACGCCGATGAACGCGAACGCCGTCATCGTCGCCGGCAGGCCGAGCGCCTGCCCCAGCGCCTGCGACCGCTGGCTGCGCGCGTAGCGCGTGAAGTCCGGGATGTTGAGGCTGAGCGTCGCCCAGTAGCCGACGTTCGCGGTGAGCGCGGCGGGGAAGAGGCGCCAGAACGGCACGTGCGAGGTCTGCAGCCGCACCGACTCCGAGAGGATGTGGCGAAGGCCGCCGCCGCGGACGATCGCCCACCCGAGCAACAGCGCGCCGCCGCCGAGCAGCAGCGGCGCCGACCATCCTTCGAGCTTCTTGATCCCCTCGAGGCCGTTGACGATGATCCAAACCTGGATGGCCCAGAAGATGGCGAAGGAGATCCAGATGCCCGCGGCGACCGCGTTCCACCCCGGCCACGCCGCCACGAGCAGCGTGTTGAGCGCCAGCGCCCCGATCCACGTCTGGATGCCGAACCATCCGCAGGCCACGAGCGCGCGCAGAATGGCCGGGATGTTGGCGCCGCGGACGCCGAAGCTCGCGCGGCAGAGGACGGGGAACGAGACCCCGTACTTCGTGCCCGCGTGCGCGTTGAGGATCATCGGGACGAGGACGATCGTGTTCCCGAGCAGGATGGTCGTCATCGCCTGCCACCACGTCATCCCCTGCTGCATCAGGCCGGACGCGAGGGTGTAGGTGGTGATGACCACGCTCATGCCGATCCAGAGCGCGGCGATGTGATAGGTGGACCACGTGCGCCGCGCGAGCGGCGTCGGCGCGAGGTCGGGATTCCAGAGGGGACTGCCGGACAGATCTTCGGTGACTTCAACGAAGTCGTGCGGGGAACCGCGAAGGTCACGAAGATCACGAAGGGAAGACAAAGTTTTTCTCTTCGTGTCCTTCGCGCCCTTCGTGGTTAGCCCTTATCGCTCCGCAGCAGCTTCTGCCGCGGCGTAGCCCTCGGCGTCGTAGCCGCCGTGATAGTCCTTGGCGCCGGGCCGGCGGATGCGCGAGTGGGTGACCACGCGGTCGCGCCGCGTGCCCCGGAAGTCCTCGAGCGTGTTCCACCCGTGCCGCTGCATCGCTTCGCGCATGCCGGCGATGAGCGCCTTGATGACGTTGGGTCCGATCGCGTGGTCCAGCATCGCGGCCGTGCACACCTGCACGGTGCCGCAGCCGAGCAGGAAGTAGTTCAGCGCGTGCGAGAAATCCGCGATGCCGCCGATGCCCGAGAACGACTTGTCCGGGAACGCCTGGGTGAGCTGCGCCATCTTCGCCAGCGACAGCGGGAGGATCGCGGGGCCGCCGAGGCCCCCCGACGAGACGAGACCGTCGACGTTCATCTCGAATTCGAGCGTCTCCGGATCGATCGGCGGCAGCGACGGAAACGTGTTCGACGAGACGATGGCGTCCGCGCCCCCGAGGAACGCGCCGCGCGCCTCGACGACGATGTCGGTGGTCGACGTCGTGAGCTTCGCCCACACCGGCACGCGCGCGACCTCCTTCACCACCTGCGTGACGACGGAAATCAGCTCCTGGTCCTTGCCGATGTTCGAGCCCATGTCCTTGCGGTCCATGTGCGGACACGACAGATTCAGCTCGAGGGCGTCGGCGCCTTCCGCCTGGCACGCCTTCGCGAGCGTCTGCCAGTTCGCCGACTCCTGGTCGCTGCCGGAGCCGGCCATGATCGAGGCGACGAGGATGTGCCGGGGATACTGTTTCTTGATCTTCGCGATGCGCGGCACCCACCAGTCGAGCGTCTTGTCGGAGATGAGCTCCCAGTTCCACGACGAGTGCAGCACGGCGCCCGCGCGCTTCTGCATCGACAGCCGTGCCGAGTCGGCGTTGGCGCGCAGGAACTTCGTCTTCGGGCCGTCGACGTTGACGACGGGGTGCAGGCCGATGGTCTTGGTCACGACGCCGCCCCAGCCCGCGTCGAACGCGCGCATGATGTTGCTGTCGGACTCGGTTGGCGGGGCCGACGACAGCAGGAACGGGTTCTCGAAGCGGAGACCCGTGAACGTCGTCGCGAGCTCTGCGGCCATTCTCTCCCCCCTGCCCGCCGAAGCTCGAAGAGCGAAGGCGGCCCTTTTGGGAAATCGTGACTATATATAGCAGAATTGCGGGCTATGCCCCGAAAGCTGATGGATAGCCTCGAGCGGCTGCCTTGAGCACCCTGCTGATCAAGAACGGCATCGTCGTCACCGCGACCGACATCTACGAGGGCGACGTGTTCGTCGATGGCGAGAAGATCGCCACCATCGGATCCTCGCTGACGATGAAGGCGGATCGCGTCATCGATGCGAAGCGAAAGTACGTGTTCCCCGGCGGCATCGACGTGCACACGCACCTCGACATGCCGTTCGGCGGCACGACGTCGGCGGACGATTTCGAATCCGGCACCATCGCGGCGGCGCACGGCGGCACGACCAGCGTCGTCGACTTCGCCATCCAGTACAAGGGGCAGACGCTGCACCACGCGTGGGAAACGTGGATGAAGAAGGCGGAGGGGAAGGCCGCGATCGACTACGGCTTCCACATGATCATCACGGACATCTCCGACCAGGTGGAAGGTGAGATGGACGCGCTCGTCCGCCAGGGCGTCACCTCGTTCAAGCTGTTCATGGCCTATCCCGGCGTCTTCATGCTGGACGACGCGAGCATCTTCCGCGCGCTGCTGCGAACCGGGAAGAACGGCGGCACCATCTGCATGCACGCCGAGAACGGCGGCGTCATCGACGTGCTCGTCAAGAAGGCGCTCGCCGAGGGGAAGACCGCGCCGAAGTATCACGCGCTGACGCGGCCGGCACGGGCCGAGGCCGAGGCGACGCATCGGGCCATCGCGCTCGCCGAGATCGCGGACGTCCCGATCTACATCGTGCACCTCTCGGCCGCCGAGGCGCTGGAGATGGTGACCGAAGCACGCGACCGCGGGCTGCCCGCGTTCGCGGAGACGTGCCCGCAGTACCTGTTCCTCTCCTACGACAACTACGAGGAGCCTGGGTTCGAGGGCGCGAAGTACGTCATGAGCCCGCCGCTGCGGCCGAAGGAGACGCAGGAGCGGCTCTGGCGCGGCCTGGCCTTCAACGACCTGCAGGCGATCTCGACGGACCACTGCCCGTTCTGCATGAAAGAGCAGAAGGTGCTGGGCAAGGGCGACTTCTCGAAGATTCCCAACGGCGCGCCCGGCATCGAGACGCGCATGAGCCTGGTGTACGACGGTGGCGTCCGGACGGGACGCATCTCGCTGAACCGCTTCGTCGAGCTGACGTCAACCTCGCCGGCGAAAATATTCGGCCTCTTCCCGCGCAAGGGCACGATTGCGCCCGGTTCCGACGCCGACATCGTCGTCTTCGACCCGGAAAAGAGGGTGCGGCTCTCGGCCAGGACGTTGCATATGAAAGTGGATTACAACCCCTACGAAGGGCGCGAAGTGGTCGGCGCCACCGATACCGTGATCTCGCGCGGCCGCGTCGTCATCGATGGCGGCAAGTTCGTCGGGCGGGCAGGATCCGGATCATTCATCAAGCGAGCCTCGCGATGACGACAGCTACGAAAGACCAGACGGCGAAGATGACCAGCGCGGAGATTGCCGCGCTGTCGAAGAAGCACACGATCTCGGAATGGGCGGTCCAGGGCGCCGTCGATCCGTTCGTCATCGACCGCGCGGAAGGCATCTACCTGTACACCCCCGAAGGGAAACGGTACATCGACTTCAACAGCCAGCTGATGTCGGTGAACATCGGCCACAGCGACCGCCGCGTCATCAAGGCGCTGCAGCAGCAGGCCGAGAAGCTGTGCTACGTGGCACCAGGCTTCATGACGACCGAGCCGCGCGCCCGGCTGGGGGCGAAGCTGGCGGAGATCACGCCCGGCGACATCGACGTGTTCTTCTTCACCAACGGCGGCGCCGAAGCCGTCGAGAACGCGTTCAAGATCGCGCGCGCCTACACGGGGCGCTACAAGATCCTGTCGCGCTACCGCTCGTACCACGGCGCGACGGCCGCCGCGATGGCCGCCACGGGCGAGCCGCGCAGCTGGGCGCAGCCGCCGCTGCCCGGCATGATCCACTTCGCCGACTGGTACCACGACGTCGATCGCGAAGACGATTCAGCCGAGGTCGCGCTGCGCAACCTCGAGGAAGTGGTCATGCTCGAGGGGCCGCAGACGATCGCGGCCATCATCCTCGAGTCGGTCACGGGGACCAACGGCATTCTCATCCCCCCGGACGGCTACATGCAGGGCGTGCGCGCGCTCTGTGACAAGCACGGCATCGTCATGATCGCGGACGAGGTGATGTCGGGCTTCTGCCGCACGGGCGAGTGGTTCGCCATCAATCACTGGCACGTCGTTCCCGACCTCATGACGATGGCGAAGGGGATCACGAGCTCGTACGTTCCCCTCGGCGCGGTCGGGATGCGGCGGAAGGTCGCCGACTTCTTCAGCGACAAGATGTTTCCCGGCGGGCTGACCTACAGCAGCCACGCGCTCGCGTGCGCGACGGCGCTGGCGACGATCGCGGTCTACGAGGAAGACGGCCTGATCGAACGCGTGCAGCGGACCGGCAGGGTGATGGCCGAGCTGATGGCGGATCTCGCGAAGCGCCATCCGTCGGTCGGCACGGTGCGTTCGCTCGGGCTGTTCGGCGTGATCGAGCTGGTTCGCAACCGCAAGACGCGGCAGCCGATGGCGCCCTTCAACGGCGCCGCGCCGGAGATGGCGGCGCTCGGCAAGTTCTTCCGGCAGGAGGGACTGTTCACGATCGTCCGCTGGAACTACTTCTTCACCAACCCGCCGCTCATCATCAGCGAGGAGCAGCTGCGCGAGGCGTTTGCCATCGTCGATCGCGGACTGGAGATCACGGACAAGGCCGTCACGTAACCCGCGTCGCGGCGCTCTTCACCGGCGACGGGCCACGGAGGCGCGGAGGCACGGAGAATCGCGACCCTTGACCTTCTGGCAGCCGCGATTATCCGTATCACTTGTGCAGTGCGGCGTTTGATCTTCGCAGCGGTGTTTCTGGCAGCATGAGAGCAAAAGCCGCTGCGCCGATCGAAGCGATCGCCACGGCGAGGAGCACCTGGTGCACGGACGTCGCCAGCATCACCCGCGCGGTATCGGCAAAGACGCTGGCATCGGCCCGAGACGCGAGTAATTGCTCCACCGAACTGCCTGAAATGGACGCGCGTGTGAGGAGCGCCCCGAATACCGCCGCGGCAACGGTTCCTGCGATCGCCCGCACGAACTGGATCGACGATGTCGCGACGCCAATATGAGTCACCGGGACGGCGTTCTGCACTGCGACACTGAACACCGGCATCGTCAACCCGAATCCCAGGCCGAAGACGAGCAGGTTGACGACCGTCGTCGAGTAGGTTGTTTGCGCAGTCATGTTCGCAAGGAGCCCGCCGGCGACGGCGACCGTGCACGTGCCGGCGACAGCCACCGGTCTCAAACGCCCGAACCTGCTGATCGTTTGCCCCGCCATGAAGTTCGCGGCGACGAGCATGCCCATCATCGGAATCATCGCGGCTCCGCTGGTTCGCACCGATACGGCTAACACGCCCTGAAGGAAGAGCGGCAACACCATCAGGGTGCCGACCTGGCTAATCGTGAGGCACGCGGCGGAGGCAATCGGGCTCCAGACGGCGCGCTGTTGCAGCAGGTCCAGCCCGACGATCGGATCCCGCGTTCTCCGCTCCACAGCGAAGAACCCGGCCGACATTGCTACGGCCAGAGTCAAGAGCAAGACAAGTTCAGCGGAAGTCCAGGGCACAACCGTGCCGCCACGCTGGAGGGCGACCAGGAGCGGCACGATCGCCGCGGTCAGCGTCAGCGCGCCCTTCCAGTCCACCCGTGCGTCGGCTCGCCGGTCGGGAACGACATTCGGAAACATGGTTACCAGGAACACGAGGGCCGCCATGCCGAGCGGCACATTGAGGATGAACCCCCACCGCCATCCAGGGCCATCGGCTAACCACCCACCGACCACAGGGCCGGCCACGCTCGTCGTCGCAAGCACCGCGGCGAAGAACGCACTCGCGCGGGCTCGTTGCGCGGGCGGAAAGAGGTCGGCGACGGTGGTGAGCGTCATCACCTGGATCAGTCCCGCGCCGAGACCCTGCACGGCCCGCGCGGCCACCAGCTGATTCATCGTTGCCGCACGACTGCCGATGCTGCTTCCCACCACGAACGCGGCCACGCCGGCCAGCAAGAAGGGCTTCCTGCCGTAGTGCTCGGACATCTTCCCAGTCACCGCGATGGCCAGCGTTGACGTGAGTAAATACGCCGTTGTGACCGACGCGTACCGATCGAATCCGCCGAGATCCGCGATCACCCGCGGCATCGCCGTCCCGAAGATGTAGGAATCGAGCGCCGACAGCCCGACGAGCACCAGGAGCACGGTCATCGTGGGAACAACCAGTGGGCGTGCGGCTGGTTGTTGGTCGGGCTGGTCGGACAAGGGACGCTCGCGCACTATTGTTCTAGACGTCTATCAGCGCGCAGAAGCGCTCGATTTGCACCCACGCCGCATCGAGGTCGTTTCCTTCGACGTAGCGCATGGCCGTCTTCATGTTTGCCTCACTGCCATACGGCATCAGCGCATGGAACTTGCGTGGACGCGGTTCCCACAGTGTCAGCAGGGTGATTGAGGGTTCCGTGATCTGCGTTCGATGGTACAGATCAGGCGGCATGTCGTAGGTGTCTCCCACGCGCATCCGCATTTCCGTCTCGGCCACGAGACGGACTCGTTGCTCCGTCATGTTGAATCGCACGTGTCGCGCCCCGTCGCGGGAGTCGACTTCGTGAAGGACATACTCACCTTCGGGATGCGGTTCGACCTCCACCATGATGTTGAGCAACGATCCGTAGAGGATGGTGCTCGTGAACCCGAGGTCATGCGTGTGCGGGTTGGTCCGGATCTTCGGCATGTCCCCGTCCGGCTGTCCCCAGAAATTCAGGTGAATGCCTGGCGGATGCAGCTGCACAAAGTGAGGCCCGTGTCGTCGAATGCGATCGGCCTTTCCACGACAGCTTTCGATCTGCTCACGCAGGGCGGCACGATCGATGTTCTCGAATAACGCGACGGTCTCCATCATCGTTCCCTCCATCCTGAACGGGGGACCCGGTGGGATCCGCGCCGGGTTCCCCGGGCGTGTCATTCGCCTCCTAGTCCGACCAGATGATGATGAAATCGATCATCTCTTCGGTCTCTTCCTGCTGCTTCGGCTCGACCACTTCGAGGGGTTCCTCGGGTTTCGATGCATCCACACACTCCATACGCGTCACCTCCTTCCAGTGGGCATTTGGCGCGACCAATGCGCGCCGCTCGAACAGCGAGCGGTGGATGACGATGCGAGAATTGATCCCGCTCGTTTCTCGAACAAATCTCGCGCGTCGATCGAAATAAGTTCAAAATATGCGCGGTTCGCCATGCGAAAAGATCGCAGTTCCTGCACCGCGGGGGTTTGTATGAATGGTCGAATCGCCAGCCTGCTGATCGTGGCGGCGTGGCTCTTGCCCGGCCCGGCGCACGCACAGCGTGACGCCGCGGTTCCGAAGCGGCCGGTCCACACGTTCTCGATCGTCGCCCGCGATCCGGCGACCGGCGAGCTGGGCGTCGCCGTCCAGTCGCACTGGTTCAACATCGGGCCGCTCGTGCCGTGGGTCGAGGCGGGCGTCGGCGCGATTGCCACGCAGTCGTTCGTCGATCCGAGCTACGGCACGCTTGGCCTCGACTTGATGCGCGCGGGCAGGAGCGCGCCGGATACCCTGAAGGCGCTGATCGCAGGCGACGCCGCCAGCGACGTGCGGCAGGTGGCGATGATCGACGCGCAGGGGCGCGTGGCCGCGCACACCGGCGCGAAGGACATTCAGGCCGCCGGGCACAAGGTGGGTGTCAATTACTCTGTGCAGGCGAACCTGATGCTGAACGACTCGATCTGGCCCGCGATGTCACGCGCGTTCGAGGCGGCGAAAGGGGACCTCGCCGATCGGATGCTCGCCGCCCTCGACGCCGCGCAGGCGGCCGGCGGCGACATCCGCGGCCGCCAGTCGGCCGCGCTCGTCGTCGTCTCCGGCAAGCCGACGGGGAAGCCCTGGATCGATCGCACCTTCGACCTGCGTGTGGACGACAACGCGGAGCCGCTGAAGGAGCTGCGCCGGCTCGTCGTCCTGCAGCGCGCCTACAACCACATGAACGCCGGCGACCTCGCGGTCGAGCGCAGGGACAACCAGGGCGCGCTGCGCGAATATTCGGCGGCCGCGGCGCTCGCGCCCGGCAACGTGGAGATGGTCTACTGGCACGCCGTCGCGCTCGTCAACATGGGACGCGTGGACGAATCGCTGCCGCTCTTCCGCCAGGTGTTCAGGGCGGACCGGAACTGGGTGACGCTGACGCCGCGCCTCGCCACCGCCGGCCTGCTGCCGAAGGATCAGGCCGTGATCGACCGCATCGTCAAGGCTGCCAATTGACGATGTCCGGCAGGGATCGGGGATCAGGGATCAGAAAGTGTAGCCGAGGCTGAAGGTGAGCGGGATCTTCACGCCGGCGTTCTGCGTGAAGATGTTGCCGTTCGAGTAGTGATTGATCTTCACGCCGGCGTTCAGCTTCCTGCCGCGGCCGGCGAACCACCCGATCCCCATGAAGTCCTGGAAGGTGAAATGGCGGCCGGTATCGAGGCCGTCGAGCACGATCTTCGAGATGTAGGTCGGTCCGGCGAGCGAATAGGCGAAGTACATGTCGGCCAGGCGCGCTCGCAGGAACGTGAACCGGAACAGCGGATAGATCGACAGCGTGTAGAAGCGGTCGTCGTGCTCCCGCGTCTTGTAGACGCCGGCGCTCGCGCCGACGTCGAGCGCGAACACCCGGCGCGTGTGGAAGACGTTCCGCTCGTAGTGCGGCGCCAGGCCGAAGTCCACCTTCGCGTGGCCGCCCCAGAAGATGGGCACTTTCCTCGAGACGAAATCGTTCACCGCGTAGCCGGTGCCGGAGGAATATTCCACCTGCACCACCTGCCGCGGGAAGGTGTAACCGGCGTCGCGATTGGCGGCGACGCGGTCCGGCGGCAGCGGGCGCATCGTGTACGTGACGCCGCCGGATGAGAACAGCGTCCGTGGTTGACTGGCGGATGCGTGGCCCGGCGACAGCGTCACGCCGCCCGTCAGGTCCCACGCCGCGGAGAGCCGATACTCGATCCCCCCGCCCACCAGCACGGACGCGTAGTGCGCGTCGGCGACCACCGGCGTCTCGCCGAGGCTGAAGCCCGTGCGGCTCGTGAATCCGAGGCCGCCTTCTCCGTAGGCCGACAGCCGTCCGCGCAGCGGCGCGCGCCCCTTCAGCGTCACCGCGCCGAAGTTCACGCGCACGTGATGCGCGTCAGCGTCGCCGGCGCGCACGCTCGTGTACGCCACGTAGTTCAGCGGCCGCATGTAGCTGGCCTGCGCCGACACGAATCGATTGAGCTCGTGGCCGAACAGGATCACGCGCACGTCGATGCGGGGGACGTCGATCGACGCCGCGTGGAACCCCGGCGCCAGTTGCGCCTGAGAGAACGGCTGATCGATGGCGCCCGCGCTGATCGTGATGTAGGAGTCCTGAAGGACCTTGGGATACTGCGTCCGCGTGTCGTCCGCGCCCTGCTGCGCGAAGGCCGGCGCCGGGGCGCACACCAGCAGCAGTGCCACTGCGGCGAGGACGGACTTCAATGCGTGAGCGCGTAGAGGAACGCATTGATCCCGAGCGCGTAGCCCTTCGGCCCGAACGCCATGAAATACCGCGGGTCGTCGCCTTCGCGCTCCCACGAATCACCGATATCGGTGTTGTGGGTCATGAGGATGACGATGCGGCCGGCCTTATCGGCGATCGCCCGCAAATGCGGTACGGCGCTGTCCGAACCTTGCTCCGACGTCCGGCCGCCCGATCGCATCCAGAAACCGATGTTCGGCATCTGAGGGACGTCGCGGACTTCGAACTGCGTGCGGAAGATCGGATGGTCGGCCGGGATGTCGAAGATGGGGAAGTCGTTGGCCGGCAGCACGCGGCGGATCTGTCCCACCCAGTGATCCCACTGGTACGAGCCCCAGAAGTCGTCGACCCACAGGAAGCCGCCCTTCAGCAGGTACGCGCGGAGGTTCTCGGCTTCCTTGGTGTCGATCGCGGCCGCGCCCGGCGCGGACATGAAGACGACGGGGCAGCTGAACAGCTCGGGTCCGCCGAGATTCACCAGCAGGTGCCGCGGCTCGCGCTGCGTGTCGAAGCTGACGCTCGCCTTCGTCAGCTCGGAGAAGCGGATCGAGAAATTGATGTCGCCGCGCGGGTAGTCCGTGCGCCAGCTGCCGCCGGCCCCATCGAGCGCCTGCCGGTAGACGACGCGGCAGTAGTGGAACCGGCCGTCGAAATCATCAGGCTTGGCGATGCGGCCCGCGCCGAACCCGAAGAAGCCGCCGCGGCCGAACTGCGCGGAGGCCACGGTGCCGGTCAGCAGACACACGGCCGCCGCAGCCAGGATGACACGCCGGCGCGCCGCGCGCGGAAGGTGCATCGGTGAGAGTCTAATGCGATATCGTACCGGCGTTCGCATGAGGACGACATGACAATTCGAACCCTGGCGCCGGCCGCCCTGCTCGTCGTCGCGCTCGCGGTGTTGCTGTTCGGGCAGGAACCTTCCGAAAAACCGTCGATCGTCGCCGGGCGCTCGAAAGTCGCCACGAAGTACGGCATCGTCGCCGCGAGCCAGCCGCTGGCCGCGCGGGCGGGCGTGCAGATGCTCGAGCGCGGCGGCAACGCCGTGGATGCGGCGATTGCGGCCAACGCGGTGATGGCGCTCGTCGAGCCGCACTACAACGGCATCGGCGGGGATCTGTTCGCCATCTACTACGAGGCGCGAACGGGCAAGCTCTATGGCCTCAACGCCGGCGGGTGGGCGCCGGCGGGGCTCACGCCGGAGTTCCTCGAGGCCAAGGGCATCGTGCGGATGCCGGGCGGCGGCATTCACAGCGTCACCGTCCCGGGCGCCGTGGCGGGCTGGGACGCAATGCGCGCGCGCTTCGGCAAGCTGCCGATGGCCGACCTCCTGGCGCCGGCGATCTTCTACGCCGACGACGGGTTCCCCGTGACGGATGTCATCGCGGAGTACTGGGCCGGCGGCGCCGCGCGGCTGGCCGCCGAGCCGCTCGCGGCGGAAACCTTCCTGCCGAACGGGCGCGCGCCGCGCGCCGGAGAGGTCTTCAGGAACCCGCGCCTGGCCGGCACGCTCCGCCTGATCGCGCAGAAAGGCGCCGCCGGTTTCTACGAAGGGAAGACCGCCGAAGCGATTGTCGCGGTCTCGCGCGTGAAGGGCGGCGCGATGACGCTCGCCGACCTGAAGGACTACAAGCCCGAGTGGGTCGAGCCGATTTCGACGACCTACCGCGGCTGGACCGTGTCCGAGCTGCCGCCGAATACGCAGGGCATCGCGGCGCTGATGATGCTGAACATCATGGAGCGCTACCCGATTGCGGAGTACCGCTTGCACACGGCCGGCACCATGCACGTGGAGATCGAGGCGAAGAAGCTGGCCTATGCGGACATGCTTCGCTATGTGGCCGACCCGCATTTCTCGAACGTGCCGGTCACCTCGCTCCTCGACAAGACTCACGCCGCCGAGCGCGCGCGCCTGATCGATCCGCGGAAGGCGGCGTGTGAGGTCGAGCCGTCGCGGCTGCCCGGCTTCACCACCTCGAACGGCGGCGACACCATCTACCTGTCGACGATCGACCACGACGGCAACATCGTCTCGCTGATCCAGAGCCTCTACTCGTCGTTCGGCAGTGGCATCGTGCCGCCCGACACCGGCGTCATGCTGCATAACCGGGGCGCGCTGTTCACGCTCGAGCCCGGCCATCCAAACCTGCTCGCCGGCCGCAAGCGTCCGCTGACGACGCTCATCCCGGCGTTCATGTCGAAGGGCGACGTGAAGATCGGCTTCGGCATCATGGGCGGCTTCAACCAGGCGCAGGCGCACGCGCAGTTCGTCTCCAACGTCGCCGACTTCGGCCTCGACGTGCAGGAGGCGCTCGAGGCGGGGCGGTTCACGAAGATCTCGTTCGACGGCTGCGACGTCGACGTCGAAGAGCTGATTCCTGCAAAAACGCGCAACGAGCTCGAGACGCTCGGGCACGAGGTGACGGTGATTCCGCCGCGCAGCGGCGTGTTCGGCTACGGCCAAGCCGTGATGAGCGATGGCAACGGCGTGCACTTCGGCGGATCCGAGCCGCGGCACGACGGGGAAGCCATCCCGGAGGCGCCTCCGGTTTTCGGTCCGATCAGACGGCCGTAGGCGGGTCCGCCGGTGTAAGCTGATCGCCCCATGTCGCGCGGTCCCATCGTCTGCCTCGTGCTGACGGCGCTCGTGTCTGCGCGTGTCTCCTCCGCCGAAGATCCGTTCCAGGCGGAGCGGCGCGCCGCGCTCGCGCAGGTCGCGTGGGTGGAGCAGGCCTACGCGGAGCGGCTGGGCCCGAAGGGTTCGGAGTGGCGAGTGCGTGTCGACAAGGAAGAGCCCGCGCTCCTCAGCACGCTCGACTGGTTCTCGCGCAACGCGGAGGGCGACCAGGCGCTGCGCCTCGCGGTGCCGCTCGCCTATTTCTGGAACTACGAGGGGCGCGCCTCGGAATCGCGCGAGCTGCTGACGAGGATTCTCGCGCTTCCGAGCGCCGCCGCGCCGACCGCGATTCGCGGCAAGGCGCTGCACGACGCGGCCACGCTCGCCTACAACGACCGCGATCAAGCCGCCGCACGCACGCTGGACGAGGAAAGCCTCCGCATCTCCCGGCGCCTGCAGGACGATGCGGGGATGGCAACGGCGCTGCTCGGGCTGTCGCGCGTCGCGTTGCGTGAGATGGACTACGCGTCCGCGCGGCGCTACGCGGAAGAAAGCGGCGTGCTGCGGCGGGACATCGGCGACAAGGTCGGGCAGGCCAACGCCATTCACATGCTCGCCGCGGTCGCGCGCATCCAGGGGCAGTACGACAAGGCCGCGGAGCTGTACCAGTTCAGCCTCGACGCCAATCGCGAGGCCGGCTGGGAGGCGCCCGTCGCGGCGGAGCTCTTCAACCTCGGGTTCGTGCGGCTGCGCCAGGGCAACCTCGCCGCGTCCAAGCGCCTCTTCACCGAGAGCCTGCAGAAGTACCGGGACATGCTGGACGAAGCCGGCATCGCCTACGCCTTGACCGGGTTCGCGTCGGTGGCCGTCGAACAGAAGCAGCCCGGGCGCGCGGCGCGGCTCTACGCGTCGGCGCTCGGCATCCTCGATCACTTCAACGTGGTGTTCGATCCGGACGATCAGCTCGACATCGATCACTACACGGCGACGCTGCTGACGCTGCTGTCTCCGGCCGCGTTCAGGACCGCGACGGCCGAAGGCGAGAAGCTCTCGCCCGATCGCGCCATCGCCCTCGCCCTCGAAACTCCCTGAAAGTCGATCTCGACATCGTCTACGAAGATCGCGTGCTGGTTGTCATCAACAAGCGCGCCGGCATCCTTTCGGTGCCGCTGCCCCGCAAGCCGGAGGCGCCGTCGGTCTTCGACCTCCTCGAGCGCTACCTGCGGTCGCGGCACCGCCGTCCCTTCGTCGTCCACCGGATCGATCGCGACACGTCCGGGCTCGTCCTCTTCGCGAAGGATCCGCGGACGCAGGAGGCGCTGAAGAAGCAGTTCATCCGCCACGACCCGGAGCGTGTGTACCTCGCGGTCGTCTACGGGCATCCGCAGCCGGCGCACGGGACGTGGCGCGATCATCTGGTGTGGGATCGGAAGGCGATGATCCAGAAGCGAACGCACCCGCGGGATCCGCAGGGCGCGGAGGCCGTCTCTCACTACCGCGTCATCGAGGAATTCCGGGACTGCTCGCTCGTCGAAGTGCGGCTCGAAACCGGCAAGCGGAACCAGATCCGCATCCAGGCGAGGCTGCGCGGCCATACGCTGGTCGGGGAGCGAAGGTATGTCTTTGGACCGGAGACGCTGAGGCCCGTGGAGTTCCCCCGGCAGGCGCTGCACGCGTACAGACTCGCGTTTCGACACCCGTCCGACCATCGCGAGCTGCGCTTCGAGGCGCCGCCGCCCCCTGATCTTGGCGATCTGCTCGCGCGTCTGCGACGGGCGGTGAGCTAGGGCTTCTGCTTGCGCCAGCGGGCGCGCGCGGCCTTGCGCGCGATCTCGCGCCGCCTGGCCGGACTCAAGCGGAGCGCGCGCGCGCGTCCACCCTTCAACCCGCCGAGCCGGCCAAGCGCCGCCGCGTGCGGGTTCTTGTCCGGCGCATGGGGAGGAAGCGGGCCCTCCGGCTCGTCAGTGTGGGTGTCTTCACGGTGGGTTGATGCCACGAAACGACCCCAGCCGGAGGGAGAGGGGAGTCTTCCGTCCGACTGGAGGCATGATGCACGAATGGGGAGACGTCCTCAATACGGGCCGCCGACATGGACGACCGAAGAGATCCATCGCGTCGTATCCGTGCAGTGATTTTTTGCGAGAGCCAACCTCGGCTATGCCATTTTGTAGGCTCCTGCCGCCGATCCGGTCACGGGGCCGGCGTGGTCACGCATGCTGCGCGGCTTCGAACGCGTGAGGGTGCGGGTCGCCGAGGTCGTGCTGGGACGCGAAGAGCGCGAGCTCCAGCCGATTCGACAAGCCGAGCCTGGTGAAGATGTTGGTGAGATGCCGTTTCACCGTGTCTTCACTCAGCGAGAACTGCTGCGCGATCTGCTTGTTCGATCGGCCGGCCGCCACCGACGCGATGATCTCCTGCTGCCGCGGCGTGACGTTCGGCTTGCGCGGCGTCGCTTCGGTGGCGTGCGCGAGCAGCCGGCGGACGGCGCTCACCAGGTCGCCGACGCTCGACCGGCTGATCCAGTACTCACCGTCCATGATCTTCCGGATGCTGCGGAAGAGCATTTCGCCGTCCGCGTCCTTCGAGATGACGCCGCGGGCCCCGATTTCCACGGCGCTCACGACATCGGTCTCATGACCCCGATCGGTCATGAGGATGGTCCGGACCTCCGTTTCGAGCGCCGCGAGCTCGCGGAGGATTTCCTTCCCGTACGCGCCGATCATCGATCGGCCAAGAAGGAGGACATCGGGTTTGAGTTGCTGCGCGAGGCGCAGCGCGTCCGTTCGGGTGGCAGCCTGGCCCACAACGAGGAAGTCGGCTTCTCCTTCGAGAAGCCGGAGTAACCCTTCCCGGTGCAAGCGGTGGTCGTCGGCGATGAGAATTCGGATTCGCTGAGCTGAAATCGGCATAGGGGTCGATGCTCCGGAGCATGAACATTCGAGCCTGTTTCGCCTGCTATCGTCGCCGGGCGCCGGGTGCCCTGGGGTCGCACCACTACCCGCCCGCGCCCGATGGAAATGCAAGTGGCGAGCCTTGAGCGGTCAGGCACACCTGCGAAGGAAGAAAGGACGAGCGGCGGTGGGGGGTGTCACACCAGACCATGGTGTGTCGCGAGCATGGCCAGTTCGAGTCGCGACGACACACCGGTCTTGTCGAACACCTGCGAGAGATGGTGCTTCACCGTATCTTCGGCAATCTTCAGTTTTGCCGCGATCTCCCGGTTGGTCAGCCCGGCCACCACGGCGGTCACGATTTCGAGCTGGCGCTCGGTGAGGCCGAACTTCCGTTGTGTCGGACTCGCCGGCCCGCTCAGCTGTTTCAGCACGTCGAACAGGTTGCTAACGCTGCGCCTGTCCACCCAGTATTCGCCCGCCAGCACCGCCTCGATGGCCTCGAGCAGGACCTTCGTGCCGGCGGTCTTGAGGACGACCCCGCGCGCGCCGAGCTGAAGCGCGGCGAGCATCCCCAACCGATCGATCGACGCCGTCAGCACCAGGGTGCGGACGCCGGGTCCAATCGCGGCGAGCTCGCGCAGCGCGTCGAGCCCGCTCGCCTCCGGCATGGAGACATCCAGCAGCAGCAGGTCCGGACGCGTGCGCGTCACCACCGCAACCGCCTCGCGCCCGTTGGCCGCTTCGCCCACCACGGTGAACTCGCGGCGCGCGGTCAACACCTGCCGCAGCGCTTCCCTCAGGATCGTGTGATCGTCGGCGATGACGACGCGCGTGGAGGTTTCAGACATGCGCTTGCTGACCCTGGTGGCGCGGTACGCGCACTTCGAGCGTCACGCCGTTCTCCGCCGACGAGTCGATGGTGAGGTCGCCGCCGATGTCGCGCACACGCTCCTTGATGACGCGCGGGCCCTGATGCGCGGCGTCGAGCTCCGCCAGCGTGCGCGAGCCGACGAAATCGAACGGGCGGCCGTCGTTCGAGACCACGAGCGTCCAGTGGCCGTTCTCGGCGCCGAACTTCACGTCGACACGCGTGGCCTCCGCGTGCTTGCGGATGTTGCGCAACGCCTCCTGCAGCGTCCGCCCGAGCTCGCGCGCGGTCCCGCTCGGCATCACCATGTTGGGCGTGAACGCGGTGAAGCGCGAATCCACGCCGTTCTCGCGGCCGAAGCGTTCGACCAGTTCGGCAAACGCTTCGTTCACCTGGCCGCGCGGGATGTCGAGCGGCCGGATCTGGTGCATGACCTCGCGCACCGAGCGTGCTTCCTCGATGAGCTGATGCTGCACGCGGCGCAGGTCCTCGTCGATGCCCGCCCGCGCGATCGCCGCGCTCCGGGCCTGTCGCAGCGCGGCGACCTGCATCTCCAGGCCTGCCAGCGACTGGATCACGCCGTCGTGCAGTTCGCGTGCGAGCCGCGTTCGTTCGGCGGCCGCCACCCGCGATCGCAGGCGGCGGAGCAGGTACTGGTTGAACATGACGGGCGCAATATCGCAGACGACGCTGTGCACCAGGCGTGTCTCGGCCAGGCAGGGGACCCGGCGGAAGAAGATCGCCGCCCGGCCGTGCCAGTCGTCGCCAAGCTTGAGCGCGACGACGACCGCGCTCCGGTTCGCAGGCCTGAGCCAGAACGATTCCTGTGTCGCGAGCGAGGTTTTCCCCGCAATCCCGCCGTGCTCGTCGAGTGTCACGGTGTCGAGTGACGAACGGCGCCGCCGCACCCGCCAGGCGTCGCCACGCCCGTCGAGGAACCAGTCATGGGAGCCGCCGTGGTGTTCGGCGCGCAGCGAGGTGCGGGGCGGATGTCCGCCACGTTCGGCGTGCCAGACGACCGTGCGGCCGGCGCCGCTGTCGCTCGCCGTGATCAACAGATCGTCGGCCTCGAAGTCGCCGAGGATCTGCTCCGCCACGCGCCGCAGCGCGCTGCGGAACCCGAGTTGCGATTGCGCGGCGGTGAGCAGGCTGGTCGAGATCACGACCTCGGCGGTGCGCAGCCGTTCTTCCTCGGCGATGTAGCCGAGGATCACGGCCGCCATCGTCAGGTAGGCCACGCGCATCACCAGCGTGTGGGGATCGAGCGCCGCCATCGGCCAGCTTGCGGCCGTGCGGACGACGTCGGGAAAGACCCCTTCCGCTCCGAATATGATCAGCGCCACCGAGCCGGTCGCCAGCGTTTCGTGAAGGCCCCACCGGTAGGCGGCTGCCAGCAGCGGGAAGAGGAACAACATGAAGAACGGGCTCTGCGCGCCCCCGGTGATCATCGCGAGCCCCGCGGCCCAGATCAGGTCGGCGATGTGAATGGCGCGTGTCAGCGCGTTACTGGGCGGTTCCGCGACACGGAGGACGGCCACCAGGACAGCGGACTGGAGCGCGTAGACCACGAACAGCAGACGTACAGCCAGTGGTGGTGGCGCTGGCGCAACCAACGGGGACAGGTACGTCGTGGCAACCGCCGCGACGCCGAGGAGGAGGCGCGCGACGGCGAGGATCTGCTCGACGCGCTGACGTTCCTGCGGCTTACGGGGCTGTGCGACACGACCGGAATACCCGGCGGGGAGTTCGAGCAACGGCGCTCGCATGCCTGCTTGACCGAACATGCAACCTGCAGTCCCGGCGCCGTGCCCCATGCGGCTGACTTCGCGCACGGCCGGGTACCCGTGAGGAGGTCGCGCCGATGAGCGCCGCGCGAGAAAATTGATGGGTGGCCTACCGGCGGCAGCTGATCGATCTGCTGTCTCACGAGTTTCGATCGGTCTCCTCGCTCGCGCGCGAGCTGGGCATGAGGCGAGGAGATGTCGAGGACGACCTGCGCCACGCGCTGCGTTCGGCGCGCGCCGCCGGACACGACATCGAGATCGTGCCGGCGCGCTGCAAGGCGCGCGACTTCGTCTTTGCCGAAGACAGGCTGCTCAAGCCCGGACGCTGCCCCGCGTGCAAGGCCACGCGCCTGTTCGAACCGATGATCCGTATCCGGCGGAGCTGACCTGTTCCAGCCTGCTCGAGGTTTCTGTGCGTCGACCGGCAGGTCGCGTCGAGGTTGCGCGAACCGCCGGTCCGCGGCGCGTAGTCCCGTACTCCCCTCGGGTGATGCGAGGCGAAGCCGCGTGGTGTGAAGTCGCCGCCACTGCCTGGTGACGCGCGAGTTACACCGCCTCCCAGTGCACGTCCGCAGCGGTGCCGTATCCGAGACGCGTCGGGCTCCGAGCCCGCGGCCGCCACCGCGCGCAGGAAAATCGCCAGATTCCTGCGGGCGCGCTGAAGCGTATGCGCCGGTGACGGCGGCATCGATCCCGTGCGATCGACCGGGGCGCCTAACCCTCGTGGAATGAAATGCTTGAGCGCTGACGCATTGGCATCGCCGTTGAACAATCTTCGATCGCGTCGGAAAAAACGACGCGGATTGACATCGTTACACGGCTCGGCAGCTCCCCCCAACGAGCTCCGATGCCTCTCGACGGAGGCAGGCAATGCGGCTCACGACTCGACGAACAACGTACATCACAGGAACGCTCGCAGCACTCGCGGTTGTTTCGACCACCGCGAGTGCCCAGACCATCAGCCCAACCAATACGAAAGCTCAACTCGGATCGGCTCACGTCATCGAGTGGGACTTGCCGATGCCAGTCGACTTCAATCCCGGCGCGGTCATCGTCGACACGCGCGGCGAAGACAAGGACCGCGCGTGGTTCGTCACGCGCCTCGCGGAAGAGAACCGCAAGGTCTATCGCTTCGACTTCGGGCCGTCGTTGATGAAGAACAACGGCAACGCGCGTTGGACCTCGTGGGATCTGACGACCGATGTCGTTAACAACGGCGGCGTGGCCAAGCTCAAAGCGTCTCATGACCGCCGGTTCCTGTTCGTGCGCACGTCGTCGTCGATTCAGGAAGTCGATACCCAGGCGTGCCCTGCCGGCACTCCCCTGAACCCGACGGTCTGCCCGTCCGGCCTCAGGCGCTGGGACTTCAGCGATGCAGAGGCGCCGGATCCCGATTCCGTGTTCGTCTCCGACCTCACTGTCGACAACGGTCGGCGCGTGTTTTCCGTGGGCCGTAGCGTAAAGTTTCCCAATGGTTACCTCCAGATACTGATTCCGACGAAAGTCGGATACACGTCCTCGACCACGCCCCTCAACGCGCCCGCCGGCACCGTCACGAGGTGGCGTGTCGACGGCGTCGATCAGTGCCAGTCGTTCGGAATGAGCGGCTTCTGCAATTCAGGGATCGACCTGCAACCGGACAGTCAGAACCAGAACCTGATTTACTTCTCGGATCAGGGCTTCGAGCAACCGATCGGCGGCACCGGCACCGTGACGGGGTCGATCGGCGAGCTGAACATCAATACCAACCAGATCCGGCGCTGGCCGATGCCGCTCGACAGCGACGGCCAGCCGATCACGGAACCACGCCAGATGAACATCGACAACAACGGCACGGTGTGGGTGGTCACCGGCAGCGGCCACGTGGTGAGTCTCAACCCGAAGAACAGCAGCAAGTGCGCGCAAGGCAAGAACCTGATGACAAGGCACCGCATTCCGCCAGAGGCACTGCAGAACGACGGCTGGGGTGTGGCTCCAGACTCGCACGTCATCGGCTACACCGACGCGAACAACAACAAGGTCGGCATGCTGGTGCCGCACGATGCAGGCGTGTGCGTCGCGCCCATCCCCGAGACAACGAACAAGATGGATATTCCATCGACCGTGACCACTGTCCCGACAGCCGTCGCGAGTGACGTCACCCCGGGCATTCCGAAGACCGTGCTGAAGAAGACGACGAGGAAGCAGGATGGAACGTACGTGGAGGCTGTCATCAACATGCCGGCGCCGAACGCCGACCCGACGATGGAGCCGCCAAGCTCGCTCTCACCCCTCGGCATCACCCCGGTCAAGTTCAAGGGCGAAAGCACGTTCTTCTACGCCGTCGGCATGACCGCGGGGGCAAATGCGACGAGCGGTCCATCGTTCGCCAAGCGCGTCGGCTTCGTGCGCCTCGGCGTCCCGGATCGCGAGCGATTCGACAAACCGCGGGACGACGACGACGCCGACGACGGGATGGACCGGACGATGCACCCGACGTGGCACATCTCCGAGGTTGGAGACGATGACGCTGACTCGGTTCCCGATCAGTTCGACACGCCAACCGCGCGCGAGAACATGACCGCCTACCCGGCGACGGCAACCGCGCCGATGAGTGCCAGCCCGGACTATACCGTTACGACCACCGGGACGACATTGGCGTTGCTGGCGACCGCGCAGGCAGACAACCCCACGGCCCTGATTGCCGTTGACGTCTACAACGCGCTCGGGACCCTGTTGACATCGTCGGGACCACTCGCCGGAAGCGCCACCGCCTCGGTCCCGAATCCGGGCGCCGGCACGTTCACGGTCAGGGTGCGCAATCTGAGCGGTGGACCGGTCAGCGTGACGCCGACCGTCGTGGCCCGGGATCTGCTGCCCTGACGCGCATCGCAGACTTGCCTCCCCCAAAAAAAGGGGAGCCACGCTGTGCGTGGCTCCCCTTTTTACGTTTGAGATGGTTCCGATCTGTTGGTCTACTGCACGATCACCGGATAGGTCAGGCTGAGCGAACCCGTCGCCCGTGGCGGATTGCTCTTGTCCATCGTCGCGGTGATCACGCCCGAGACGAACGTCCCGTCGCTCCCCGTGAGCGGCAGCGAGAGCGTTTCTCCCACCGCGACCCATCCGTTCGGCCGCAGCCTGATCGTATCGCCGGGCAGGATGTTGCCGCCGACGGCCAGCGGCGAGCGGTCCTTGTTCGTGGTCTGGATGGCAAAGGTGCCGCCCGTCACCGTGACGGTGTCGCCGTCGATGCTGTAGAAGACGGTGAACGAGAACCCTTTCAGGTCGGCGGCCACCTTGTTGTTGACCGCCTTCGCCTCGCCGGCGAACGACGCATACAGACTGCCGTCCGAGAGCGCTCCGGACGACGTCTGCTGCACCTTGAGCTCGTACGCGTTGGTCACGTACGTCACCGTTTGTGCGTCAGCGGCGGCGGCGAAGCCCGCGGCGATGATGACCGCCGCGAGCGTTGCCTGCTTGAGTTGTTTCATGCTCGGTTGTCCTCCTTATGACTGCGTAAGCGACGTCTGTTAGAACTTCACGACAAACGCGTCGACGTCCACGCGTGTGCCGGTCGATGCCGCGTTCCTGGAGCCCAGCACGTTGACGGTCACGGTGTGCGTGCCCGCCCCGAGGCCCGATGCCGCGCCAACGACGGTCGCCTGCTGCTGGCGCGTGGCATAGAGGTCCACGAGCTGCGCCGGCTTGCCGTCGACCGAGATCGACACCTGGCCGCGATCCGGTCCTACCGCCGCGATCAGCGCCACCTCCGTGCCGGTGAACGTGAACGTGACGGTGTTGGTCTTGCCCGGGGACGGTGCGGTCGCCTCGTGAATGGTGCTGGCGAAGGCGCCGACCGTGATCGGGCTGTTGCGCTGCGAGCTCCACGACCCCGAGAACCTCGGCGTCCCCGCGTTGTCGTCCGTCACCGCCGTGCGATACACCGGCGAGGTGACCGGCGCGCTCGCGTTCCCCTGCTTGTCGGTCGCGGTCGCACGGAACTGGTAGGTCGGTCCCTGAACGAACGTCAGGGTCGTCGCCACCTGTCCGGTCGCCGACGTCTTGAGCGCCGTCCACGTATGGCCCGCGTCGGTGCTCATGTCGAGCTGCATCGAGGCGATGCCGCTCGCGTCGGTCGCGCTCGCCGCGACATTGACGGTCAGCGAACCGGTGGACACGTTCAGCGTCGTGTTGTTCACCAGCGTCATGACCGGCGCGGTGACGGCCGGCGCCTGGGCGTCGAAGGCGTCGCCGCTCAGCGCCATCACCTGCACGGGGCTGTTGTTCACGTTGTCCCTGAAGAGCAGCCGCGCGGTGCGCGTTCCAGGCACGGTTGGCGAGAACGTCACCGTTACGGTGCACGTGTTGTTCAGGGCGACGTTCGCGGCGCTGCAGGTGTTCGACGTGAGCGAGAAGTCGCCGCCGACTTCCAGCGCCGCGCTCGCGATCGAGAGCGTTCCGTTGATGCCGCGCGCGGCATCCGCGGTGCCGACGTTGGTCAGCACCAGCGTCTGCGAGACCGGCGTTCCGGTGCTCCGGGGCGGAAACACCATGCTCGGCAGGCCCGGATCGAACGACGCCTCGATTGCCCCGGCCTCTTCGAACGTCACCGCCGGACCGGCTTCCGCCGGCGCCGTGCACTGCGGGCCCGCCGGGCCGCCGGCGATGTCGGCGCCGTTCTCGAAGAACGTCAGCTCGCTCAGGGCGATGGGGTCGCGTCCGAGCCAGACGGCGCGCGAGTCCGAGGCCTTGGCGAGCTCGACGTCGTTGACGCTGAGGCCCGTGTAGGTTGCGGTCCAGTTCGTACCCGCCGGGTTCGTCAGCGGGTTCACCGCGTCGTAGGCGATCGTTCCGTCCCCCGCGGCGCGGAGGTCACGACGGGCGTTCACGTCGAACGGCGCCGCGCTGCTGGCGATGATGCGGCTCTCGATCTGCTCGAGTGGCAGCGGATGGCCCAGCGCATCCTGCGCGCTGCCATGCACCTGGATCACGCCCGCCGGCAGCGGCGAGCCGTCAACGGCGCGATCGGTCGCACGGTCCGCATAGACGTTTGCCGTCGTCGTCTGATCCGCCTTGCCGAAGCGGTTCGTGAAGCGGACGATGTCGCCGGGGCGCAGGTCGGGCGTGATGCCGTCGAGGCCGTTCAGCTTCGCGGTGTCCCAGCAGCCGCCACCAGGATGGTTCACTTCGGCGGCGCCCAGACCCGGCGTCGCCGGATCCTCGACGACGGCGACCGGCGTCGAGCGCGCCCACACCTTGCCGCCGCGAATCACGGTCACGACCATCGGCCCTTCGGCGACGGCGTAGCCGCCAGACGAGACGAAGTCACGCGACGAGAACGACATGATCGCGTGCTTGCCGGCCGGCGGGTCGCTCACGGTGACGACGTTGGTCGCTGCGAGCGCCGCTGTCGAGCGATTGCCTGACGAATCGACGGCGTCAACCGTGAAGTCGTAAGTCCCGACCGCGAGGTCGCGGTCGGTGTAGGCCAGCGTCGAGCCGTTGACGTCGGCGATCTTCGTGAACGCCGCGGTCGGGTTCAGCGAGGCCGCGTCACGGCGGTAGATGCCGTAACCGGCGACTCCGGAGTTGTCCGTCGCGGCGGCCCACCTCAGCGTGACGTCGCGCGGTCCAATCGCCGGCGCCGTCGCCGAGGCGTAGAGGTCGCGCGTGTCGGCGACAAGGCTGCCGGGGGTCGTCGGCTTGCTGGTGTCAACCTGGCCGGAAATCGCCACGCTCACGGGCTCCGACTGCGCCGAGCGATTGGCCGCCGCGTCCGCCGCGTCGACGCGATACGTGTAGATCACCGGCGTGCTCGTGGAGTTGGCCGGAACCGTGTCGGTATAGGCCGCCGTTGCGACGTCGACGGCCGTCCGTCCCGCACGGTAGACGCGATAGCTGCTGACGCCGACATTGTCCGTTGACGGCTGCCAGGTGAGGGTGACCTTCCAGGACACGATCTTCCTGTTCGCGTCCAGGTTCGCCGTGGCAGTGCCCACGAGGTTCGCGGGGACGCTCGGCGCGAGCACGTCGGGTTGCGAGACCGTCACATCGGCAGACCTCGGCGAGCGGTTGCCGTACGCGACGCCCTGCAGAATCGGATCGCTGGCGTTGACGTCGTTCGCGATCGGCGGGAAATTCGCCTTCAGCGGGGAGGCAGAGTCCACCGCATCCACCGCGTAGGTGTGACTGCCCGACGTCACATTCACGTCGTCGTACGACGTAACAGCGGGACCGACGTTGCGGATGCGGACGCCGTCACGGTAGATGCCGTAGCCGTTGACGTAGGTGTCGTCAGTGCTGGCGGCCCACGTCAGGTGGACGGTGTTGGATCCGGTCGCCTGCGAAGCCTCCAGCCCCGCTGGTG
>Ga0134127_10000192_pt1 | contig 72176 bp, 53 predicted proteins | sample KB31753_FD_96459 | JGI IMG/M metagenome (GOLD analysis project Ga0134127, IMG submission 96459) | Terrestrial soil microbial communities with excess Nitrogen fertilizer from Kellogg Biological Station, Michigan, USA - KB3-175-3 | ecosystem: Environmental > Terrestrial > Soil > Unclassified ... | reverse complement strand
GGGTGCAGGACAGATTTCTTCGGATGCAGAAGATGCGAACAGGAGAAAACGGAGGAAACGGAGAACGAAGCCTTTATTCTCTGTTTTCTCTGTTCGCTCCTGTTCAACTCCACGACGGAGGCTCTTTGGAGGATATGAAACGGGCACATTAGAACAACAGGAAGACTCCCTGACTTGTTCGACTCACAAAGAGACCGTTGCGACGTATATATGAATCCTAGATACTTTTTGCGAAAAGCTCAATGAAATGAGCCGCTTGAAGAATTTTGTCATGCTCCCGTACAGATCGGTGGGGCGAGGGTCCTCGCGAGCCATGGTGGGCGAGCGCGAGTCGGCTCGCGAGGACGCTCGCCCCACCTAAGCTGGATACCGTACCACTCCTGGTACTAAACCAGCCGACATAGCTGGCAGAGTTCTGCAAGGGACTCTGCGCTTACACCTGCGCCACTAATCACTGTTTGTGCAATCGATAGAACTTGTGCGACGGAGGGAACGCGTTGGTCACCACGTTTTTGGCACCCACGACGGTCGGTGGCGGAGAGGCAAGGACCCAGTTCGTGGTCGCCAGGTTCGTGTTGCACTCAAGATCAAAACCCGCGGCGCCGTTGGTCGGCCAGAGCAGGCGCACCGCGTTGGTGGAGACGCGCTCGATTTCGAGGCTCACAATCCGCGTGAGCACCACGTCGTTGCCGTTGCCGCCGGCGTAGTTGATCTGGAATTGGGTTGTGCCCACGAAGAATGTCGCGCCCTGCGGCAGTCCGCTGAATCTTCCCGCGACCGCGTCCACGCCATCGTTGTTAACGATGGTGAAACTGTTTCCAAGAGCGGGCGTGAAATCGAGCGTGATGGAAAGCGCGGCGTTGTTGAGCGTCACCGAACCGTTGACGTTGAGTTGGTCGTAGCCGCTGCCGGGCGTCGTGCCGTTCAACTCGAGGGCCAAAGTGGTTGAAGCGTTCAGCGCGATATTGCTGGAGGTCAGAATTCCGGGACTGCCGCCCGGGCTGATCAAGATCGAGCCGGGGCCGCCGCCGCCCGTGGAGGAGAGCGTTCCCACCGTGCCAATGCCCTTGAGCGTGCCGGCCGCCAGGAAAACCGGGCTGGCCGGCTGCGCGCCATTGATTTGCAGTGTGCCGGCATTCAGCGCGGTGGCGCTGGTGTAGGTGTTATTTGCCGTGAGCATAAGCAGTCCTGCGCCGGTCTTTATCACTCCACCCGCTCCGCTGATCACGCCTTGTGCCCGGGCCTCCGATGCGGTGGCGACGTCAAATCTCAGGCCTTTCCCATTCAGGTCGATCGTGCCGGTCAGGAAGAGAATCCCGACATCGTTGATGATCGTGAAGGTCTGGTTCGAGTTCAAGTGGAGCGAATTGTTGAGCGTGTGATCGATCGCTTGGCCGCTGTTGTTCTCCACGCGCAGGCCCGCGTTCAGGGCGATGGGATTGCCGCTGATGTTGTAACCCATGCCGGGGCCCCCACCGTCGAATTCAATCGACCCGAACGTGGTGCTGGTCGGAAAATTGTTTTCGTTATTAGGATGGCGTTGGCTGGACCGGAACAGCAGGAAGTCGCCCGGACTGGGCGCGGTGTTGCCCGCCCAGTTCTCCGCGGTCATCCACTTGTTGTCCATTGAGGCGTCGCCGTCCCATTCACGCACAGCTGCATGGGCGGTTCCCAGCGGCCACAGCAAGGACAAACTGGCGACCACAATAGCAGAAAGCCTGGTTATCATGAGCTCATCGGGGTTCTCCAACTTCATATCCGATTTGACGGCCGAGCTCAAGACCAATGGAGGCAAACCAATGGTGGTGAACGCATCCAACGGCTTGCGGAATCAGGCCAGGCGCTTCTGCCAGTAGGCGAGCTGTCGCTGAACCTCCTTCGTCCCGGGCGCGCCGGGCATGTTACGGCGGGAAAGGGCCTGCTTGAGGTCGAAGAGTCGCATCGCGTCGGGGCCGAACTTTGGTTCGATGGAGCGGAGTTCGGCCAGCGTGAGCTGATTCATTGGCTTGCGCCGCTTTTCCGCCAGCGCGACCACGGCGCCGACCGCGTGGTGCGCGGCACGGAAGGGCACCTTCTTGCACACCAAATAATCCGCGAGATCGGTGGCCAGCAGCGCGGGATCCGCGGCGGCGGCGGCGCAGGCGGACTTGTTCACTCGGGTGTGGCGAAGCATCCCGGTCATCACGCGAACGGTGGCGCGCGCGGTGTCCACGCTGTCGAACAGGCGTTCCTTGTCCTCCTGCAAATCGCGGTTGTAGGTCAGGGGGAGGCCTTTCAGAAGTGTGAGGAGGGCAACGAGGTTGCCGATGACCCGGCCGGATTTGCCACGCGTTAACTCCGCCACATCGGGATTCTTTTTTTGCGGCATCAGCGAACTGCCGGTCGTGTAAGTATCGGCGATTCGGATGAAGTTGAATTCGCTGCTCGCCCAGAGCACCAAATCCTCGGCCAGCCGCGACAAATGCACGGCCAGCAACGCGGCGTCGGCGCAGAATTCGACGGCGAAATCGCGGTCGCTCACGGCGTCCATCGAATTCTGTGTGAGGCTCGGTTGGCCATTATCGTCGACGAACTCGAGGAGTTTGGCGACGAATTTGCGATCGAGCGGCAGGGTCGAGCCGGCCAGGGCGCCGCTGCCCAGCGGACAGACGTTGACTCGTGCAAAGGAATCGCCCAGGCGCGCGACATCGCGGTCCAACATTTCGACGTAGGCCAGCAAATGATGGGCGAAGTAGACTGGTTGAGCGCGCTGCAGGTGCGTGTAACCTGGCATGACGACATCGGCGTGGCGCTCGCCGAGCGTGACGAGCGCACGCTGGAGATCGAGGATCTCGTGGGCGAGCGCCACGATTTCCTCGCGCAGCCACATGCGCAAGTCGAGGGCGACTTGATCGTTGCGTGAGCGGCCGGTGTGAAGCTTGGCGCCCGCGGGCACGCGCTGTGTCAACTCGGCCTCGATGTTCATGTGAACGTCTTCCAATTCCGGCCGCCAGCGGAAACGGCCGGCCATGATGTCGTCCGCGATGCGCAAAAGGCCGCGAGCAATGGCGCGAGCTTCGGTGCGAGTGAGCACGCCAATACTTTCGAGCATTGCGGCGTGGGCCAGGGAGCCCTGGATGTCGTGCCACCACAAGCGCCAGTCAAACGAGATGGATTCGGTGAACGCCGCCACGTCGGCGGCCGGCCCGCGGGCGAAGCGCCCACTGCGGGAGACAACGGAGGATCTCTTCATCACTTTCCTGCGGGCGGGACTGTGGGGCGGGTCTGCCCTTCTGTCACGCGCGAAGCGGGAAGGGAAATCCGAAGTCCGAGCCCGAAGGCCGAAAGAAACCCGAACCCGCTGAACCCGAAACTGTCCGCGAGGCTTTGATCCAGGCGATTTTGCCGTTGGTTCGGGGCGAAGTGCCCTCCGCTGGCCCGCGGATTGCCTTTTCGGATCTCGGATCACGGATTTCTTTCGGATTTCGGGTTTCGGGACTCGGATTTGGTCTCTTCCTTCCATGCGCCCAAAAAGTCCCGCCGAAACGGCGGACTTGGTTCGTCCTTTGCTCAGACATCCGGCATGAGCCAACAAAGGCATGCAGGCGAAGCTGGAATGGCCCCTAAATTGCCGCGGGCAAACGTGGCCACCCCCGTCGCTGCGCCCATGGCAGAGCCAGTGGAGCGATGCCTGCACATATTGATCGTCGATGACGAGGCGCAAATTCGCGAGCTGCTCACGGCCTACTTGCAAAAGCAGGGTTACCAGGTTTCCTCGGCTTCCACATCCGAAGAGGCCCTCCAGGCATTGATGCAAACACCTGTGCATCTGGCGGTTCTGGACATCAGCCTGGGGAACGAGGACGGGCTCAAGCTGCTGTCCCGAGTCAAGCTGGAGTATCCCAACGTCCGTGTCGTGATGCTGACCGGCCTGGGGTTCGTGGAGGATTTGTTGGAGGAAGCGCAGCGCAAAGGCGCCGACGGTTACATGAGCAAGGTGTTGTCTCTGGACGAGCTGCACATGGCCATCCAGCGAGCCCTTCGGCCGCAACCCCAGCCGGCCAGCGCGGCATAAGGCAGGAAGGATTTACCCGGCAGGGGAGGAAACTTCTTCCGCTCAAGGCGGAAATGGGGTGGAGGATTTGTCCAGCCGCCTCACGCTCACAACACCATGAAGAACGACCGCCGCTCCGGTTCCAAGCAAGCCTGCCAACCCACACATGAAACGAGCATTCACCCTCCTGCTGATGACCGCTGTCACTGCACTTGCCGCCGATAAGATTGTGAAGGAGGAGGCGTCGTTGTCTCCGACGCATAAGCTCACGTTTGAGCACCCGGAGCGATTTCGTTACGACGTCGTTCAGCAACCCGACGACGCGTTCAGGCCGGCCTTGCGCTTTCGGACGTTCGGAGCGGACGGCATCAGCACGCTGAGCTTCAAGCTTTTTGCCAGCAAGGACGACGACGGCAAGCTCAAGACGCAAGCCGACGTTGACGCTGCAGTGATGAGCCTGGGGGCAAGTTACGTGGAAGGTTCCGTCGAGAAGACCAACACCGTCCGGCGTGTTCAGCACAAGAACGGGACCGGGGCGTACTGTGTTTTCACAGACGCGAGCCTCGTGGGAGTTGCCCGGCTTCCGCCCGGCCAGTTCCGTTACATCACCCTCGGCCTGGTCAAGGTGGGTGACTACGTGGTCGCCGTTCGCGGCTACTCGAACACCAAAGATGGCGAGGAGGACCACAAGGCCATGTTGAGCATCCTGGAGGGTTTGAAGGTTGAGAAAAAGGAAGGGAAACCAAGTAAAGATGCATAAGCAGGATCGTAGGCATGGAGCAAGACATCTTGAAGCCCTGCGGACGCACATGAGAGGTTACTCGGCTGTATTGCTGACGGCCTTCGCACTGTACGGTTGTCGTCATGCCACACCAGTCGCTGGTGTCGTTCGGGCGTCGTCTCCATCGGAGTATCCTCGCCTGATCGGCCAGCGTGTGGAGTTGGTGGGCGTGGTGACACAATCCAAATGCCCCCAGATTCTAGGAGTGGATCTCTGGGAGTTGGACAGTTATCGAGGTCGGAAGATGAAGGTCACCGGCATATTGAAGGAGACGGTTGTGACTCGAGCGCAGATTGAGGAGGACGAACGGCAGATGGGCGGTCCAATTGCCAATCGCGGCCCAGGGATCTTCTACCACTTGGATGAACTAAAGCATGAACCTCAACCGTAAGGAGCCAGCATGAAAGCGCTGAAGATAGCGGCACTTCTCCTGGGTCTGATCGCGCTGACAGGATGCGCAAAGCAGTCGCCATTGGCCGGGCGTTGGTCGACCACCGAGCCTTTCGGTGATGCTTCCGGAATGGCCACGGCGGAAACCGTGTTTACCCACGAGAACGACGTCGTCAGCGGCACATTCAAGTTCAAGTCGCTTCCCGACGCGGCGCGGAAGGAATTGGGAACGGTTTCGTTCCAACTCGAACAAGTCCGTTTCAGCGGCGGACGCCTTTCCTTTGTTGTTCCCATTATGCCGAATCAGCCCAAAGAATGCCTGCTGTTCGACCTTCAACTCGACGGAGACAAACTCAGGGGCACGGCGAAGGAGAATCGGCCGGAAGTTGCAACGTTGATTCCAGTGGTATTCAAGAAGGAACGGTAGCACAACAGGGTAAACTCGAGGTGACTTCAAAAATCAGAGTGATAATTATTGGTGTGGTGGCCTCGCTGGCCGCAGGGGCTATTCTTCTCCCGTCACTGGTCACGCCGCGAGTCCACGCCAGCCGCAACAGTTGCATTTCGATCCTGAAGCAACTGGACGCCGCCAAGGCGACGTGGGCGCTCGAGCAAAACAAGACTACCAACGATACCCCGCTCGACTCGGATTTATTCGGCCCGAGCGCCAACATCCGCGACAAAGAGGCATGTCCCCAAGGCGGCACCTACACGATTGGGAAGGTTGGCGAAAAGCCACGCTGCAGCCTGCCGATGCACAGCCTCGATTTTGGCTGGGTTATGGTTCGGGATGAGGAAGGAAAACCGGTCCAGGACGCGCACGTGACTGTCCTGGGCCGGGTCAGCGGAGCGGTGCCAATGCGCACTGATACGGACGGATTGGCCGGGCTTGCGCCCTTCCCTGGATGCGTCGTCGACGAGTGGACGGAACGCGCTTCGGGAATTGCAGTCTCCTGTTCAGGCTTCCAAAGCATTACGTCCGCATTTCCTTCCCCTTGGCCGGTTAGGATTGTGTTGAAGCGCGAGCCATGAATCCTAAGTCGAAGAGTGGATAAGAAGTTTGCGCCAACATCCGTGGAGGGCCAACGCCGATCGCGCCTTCTCAGGCTGTTGATCACCCTGGCCTTGGGCTACGGGGCCGCTGAATTTGCACCCGGCCACGCCTGCCGACTCCGCTCACCGCTCCTGGAGGTTTTGCTGTTTGTGGTCTGTTTCATGGGACTGCCGGCGCTCGCCTATGCGATCACCCATCCGAAAGCGGCCATGGCAATTGTTATCGGTTCGCCGTTCATTACGTTCGGAGCGATGCTTCTCTACGTCGAAGTGTTGCACTGGGAGCGCTTCCCCTCTTGTTTGCTGGTCACCGACTGCCTCAGTGAGATGCGCCAATGCCAGGCCAACTTGAAACAGCTCGAAGGAGCCAAAGCCTCATGGGCCTTGGAGCATGACAAAACCACGAACGACACGCCAACCTGGGCGGAAATAATAGGCCGCACCAACTAGAGTGATTGCCAAAAGTCATTTCCGAAATGGTGGGGCAAACCTGCCGGTTTGCCGCGGCGCCCAGCAGGGCGCCGCCCACCATTTCGGAAATGACTTTTGGCATCCAGTCTATTTGAATTGGATGCCGGAGTGTTCCACAGGCGGCAAGTATACATTGGGGCGAATGGGCGAACGTTCTCGATGCACGATGCCGGGTCACACATTATGAGCCGCGGCGCGCCACTCGCCATGAGCCGGACTAAAGCCGTTCTTGCCCTGTATCCGGCGCTGCTCGTGGTTTCACTTCACCTCACGGGTTGCGGCATGGCTGATCAACTCGATCTGACACCGCGCCTTGAAGAGTGGTTGTGGCTTATTGGTATTGGGGTGCTCGTCCCAGCCATTCACCTTTTCGCGTTGCGCCGCATCACCCGCGATCGGGCCGGATATCGCGTCGCTGCATTAATCGGGGTTCCGATCACCTTCGTGCCGTTCATCGGTTGGGTTGTCGGCATATCGATTTACGGCGTGCTGACCTACTTGCTGGCGACTCGAGGCAGGAGCCACAATGCTTCATCATGTGCCAATCCCGTCTGACCAGCGCGTTGCAAAGCGGCCCGGTTTCGTGAGCGACTACCAAAAGATTTTCGAGGCCATTACGAGCGACCCTCGGTACCAGCGCAATCTGGACTGGGGCCGGGCGCGCCCGGGGCATCCCGAGGGCACGGTTCGCGCGCACATCGCCGAGGTTGAGCGCAACCTCGAGACACTCCGCGCAAGAGTCTCGGAGGCGGACTATTGGCGGCTCAAGGTGCTGATCCACACCCACGACACATTCAAGGCCGAGGCGCAGCGAAGCGTTCCCATCGCGGCGCTCAGGAGTCACGCATCTCTGGCCCGCGCATTTCTCGCTGAGTTTTGCGATGACGCGGACATGCAGGCGACGGTTCAACATCATGACGAGCCTTTCGCACTGTGGCGACAGTTCGTGGCGAAGGGTGAACTCAATCAGGAACGCATGACGGCGCTGCTCAACGGCATTCGCGATTGGGACCTCTTTCTGGCGTTCCTGATCGTCGATGGATGCACGGAGGGGAAAAGCCGAGAACCCTTGCGGTGGTTTTTTCAGCAGGTCGCCGGCAGAGTGCAGTCGCAGTTCACGGAGGCTGATATCCTATGAGGTGGGCGCGATTTTCGGCGAACGCCAAAGGCGTTCCGTCTGTCAGCCAGAAAATCAACCAACCCTGAAGGGTGGGCGAGCGTCCTCGCGAGCCGACGGTAGAGGGCGCGTAGCTCGGCTCGCGAGGACGCTCGCCACACCCTTCAGGGTTGAGAGACATGTCCCGACGCACTTCCCAGGGTAGGCGCTTGCGCGCCAACCCTTGGGCTGGAGGATGGAACGCCGTTGGCGTTCTCAATGGCCACAACTAGAGTGATTGCCAAAAGTCATTTCCGAAATGGTGGGCGGCGCCCTGCTGGGCGCCGCGGCAAACCGGCAGGTTTGCCCCACCATTTCGGAAATGACTTTTGGCAACCAGTCTAGGAGAGTGAAATGACGCGCGCCACAAAGGTCGTAATCGGCACAGCCGTTGCCGGCGTGGTGGCGGTTGGAGCGTGGCTTGCCCTGTCCAGAGAGCGACTTCACCAGTGCGGGCATCCCATTACCGCCGGGGATTACCTCGGTCAGTTCGCTGGTTATCGATCCATCTCCAGGCACTGTTGTGGCTCGCTCACCGTGATCGGAGCGCTTCGAAGTATTGAAGGGATGATGGAGTCGTATCGGCTCGAGTACGGCAGCAACGCCATTTCGCTTGCGCAACTCGAGGAGTATTGCGATGTCTCTATTCTATCCGGCCGCAGATCGCAGATTCAGCTCCAGTTCTTCAGCGAGGGGCAGCGCTGGTGGGTCGCCGTTCCGCAGCAAGGGACTTGGGCTGGGAATTACCTGCTCACAAGCGAGGGGAGAATCCACTTCAACAAGACCGGCCCGGCGACCACGAATGACGTGGATTTGTGCGACCGGAACTCCCGATGAGCGCGCCGAATCGGAGTTCGTCGCTCGCTTAGAGCGTGTTTTCGAGAATGGGCCGGGCGGCTCGCTGCCGCGGTTTCACAAATATCTTCGCGGGCGAGACGCCCGCGGGTCACAGGCCAGAGGCCTGCGCCACTAGACCACTTCGTCCGTTTCCAGAAAGCCTTGCAACTGGCGGATGCGCGTCGGGTGGCGCATCTTGCGAAGCGCCTTGGCCTCGATCTGGCGGATGCGTTCGCGGGTGACCTTGAATTGCTTTCCGACCTCTTCGAGCGTGCGGCTGTAACCGTCGCCCAGGCCGAAGCGCAACTCGAGCACTTTGCGCTCGCGCTCGGTGAGGCTTTCCAGCACGTCGGCCAGCTTGTCCTTGAGGAGGCTGTAGCTGGTCATGTCGGAAGGGTTCTCCGCCGACTTGTCCTCGATGAAGTCGCCGAAATTAGTGTCTTCGCTGTCGCCCACCGGAGACTGCAACGAGATGGGCTGCTGGGCCATCTTGAGCACGGCGCGGACGCGGTCGACGGGCATCTGCATCTCGTCGGCGATCTCCTCGGGCGTGGCTTCCCGGCCGAAGTCCTGCACCAACTGCTTCTGCACGCGCATCAGCTTGTTGATGGTCTCGATCATGTGGACCGGGATGCGGATGGTGCGGGCCTGGTCGGCGATGGAGCGGGTAATGGCCTGGCGAATCCACCACGTGGCGTAAGTGGAGAACTTGTAGCCGCGACGGTACTCGAACTTCTCGACGGCCTTCATCAGGCCCATGTTGCCTTCCTGGATGAGGTCGAGGAAGGAGAGGCCGCGGTTGGTGTACTTCTTGGCGATGGAAATGACCAGGCGCAGGTTGGCCTCAACCATTTCGGTCTTGGCCTGGAGCGCCTTGGCGGCGAAGTGCTTCAACTGCTCGTAGCACTTCAGGTACTCCTCGGCCGGCATGCGTACGAACTCGTCGAGAGCCTTGATCTTGCGCTCTTCGCCTTGGACGACCTGCTGCTGGGCGGCGGATTTCCGGTGCCCGTTCCACTCGCTGATGGTGCGCAAGCTGGTCTGGATCTTGTCGTGGATGTTCTCGGCGACGAGAGCCATCTCTTCGATGACCTTCTGCTTGAAGTAAAACTTCGGGAACGAATCCTGCAACTTTTTGTCCAGCTTCTTGAACTCGGTGGCCACCTTGTCTCGCTTGCCCTTCTGGGGGGCGCTTTGCAGTGTGGCGTACTTGTCGTCCACCTGCTGGTCGAGCGCGCGGACGACCTTCACCAGTTTGCGGAGGTCCTTGAGGTGCTGCTCGCGGTTTTCGATCTTCTTGTCAACGATGACCCGATCGAACCGTTCCTTCGGCGGCTCGGAAATCAGCTTGTCGGCCAGGGCGATGTGCTCCTTGCCCGCGAAGCCGAAGCTGTAAATGATTCGCTTGAGCTCGTTTTCGGCCGTCTCGATGCGTTTGGAAATCTCGACTTCCTGCTCGCGGGTCAGCAGGGGGACCTGGCCCATCTGCTTGAGGTACATGCGGACCGGGTCGTCGAGGATGTCCAACCGGCTCTTGTCCTCTTCCTCCTCGGGCTCCGGCTGCTTGACGCGGTCGACCTCGGCCTGGTCGACGATGTCGACTTCGAGGTTGCGCAGCTTGATGTAGATCTCATCCAGTTCGTCCGCCGAAACGATGGTGTCGGGGAGGGCGTCGTTGATGTCGTTGTAAGTGAGGTAGCCCTGCTCCTGCGCCAAGCGAAGGAGTTCCTTCACCTTCTCGGTGAGGTCGACACCCGAGGAGCTTTTGAAGGAACCAATCGCCTGGACCTGCGCCAGTTGAGCTTCCGGGGTTATCTCTCCCGCCGCTGCGTGGCCGTTGCCCTGGGGATGGGCGGCCTTGGCATGACTCCCAGGGGCTGGTCCGTTTCCTGTCTCTCCAGCGTGCCCTTTACGGGGCGCGGGTTTCTCCGTTTTGCGGGCGGTCTTGTGGGGGGAAGACTTCGCCTTTGCTTTGGCCATATTTGCTATTGGATGCGCGGTCGGCTTAATCAGTTCAAATCGATTAAAAGAGCCGGGAAATATCGTTACTCGATAAGTCTCCGTCAAGCGTCGAATCGTAAAGTATTGCTCAATCTGCCGAAATTGCAAATAGCAAGAAAATTGCCATAGGGCAGATCCCGACTTGGGACAGCGCTTGGCGGGAAGAGGTTACGGGCCTTCCGATGGGCCGGGCCGGCATCACCTCCGTTCCAGCCACTTGCGGGCCTTCAACCAGTCCCCGACCCGGTCCGGCCAGGTCGTCACGACTTCCGTTGTCCGGCGCAAGCCGTACCCATGGCCGCCCGTCGGATAGATGTGGAGTTCCGCAGGCACTTTCGCCTGCTTGAGCGCCAGCATGTAGTGCAGCGCGTTCTCGACACGAACGGGGTCATCCTGCGTCATGGCGATGAAGGTCGGAGGCGTGTTGGTCGTAATCTTCAGTTCGGGCGCGACCTTGTCACCGTCTTCCTTCACGGTGAGGTAGCCGGGGTAAATCAGCACGGCAAAGTTCGGGCGCAGCTCAGTCCGGTCTGCATCGTCCAGGGGCGGATAGGTGCGTTCGGCGGTCGTGCTGAGGGCGGCGGCCAGGTGCCCGCCCGCGGAGAACCCGAGCACACCGATGCGCTGCGGGTCGATGGCGAACTCGCGGGCGCGATGCCGGAGCAGGCTCATCGCGCGCTGGGCGTCCTGCAACGGGGCTGCGTGCTTTTCGAGTCCCTCGCGCCGGGGCACGCGATACTTCAGCAGCGCGGCGGTGACGCCGAGTGAGTTGAGCCATTCGCAAACCTCCGTGCCCTCGAGATCCAGAGCCAGAATTTGATAAGCGCCGCCCGGACAAACGAGCACGGCAGCGCCGGTGTCCTTCCTTTTTGAAGGCTTGTAGACGGTGAGGGTGGGTTTGGAGACGTTGCCCACGCGGATGACGCGTTTGCCCGCGACCAGATTGTCGGTGGGCTTGGTCGTGTCCTTCTCCTCGCCGAGGACCTTGGTCTCGCCGGGCGCAGTGCCAGGCCAGAGGTCGATGGGCTTGGGCTCATCTGCCGCAAGCGCAAAGGTGGGGAGGACGGCGCCAAAAAGAAGCAAGGATCGAAGCGGGGAGGCAGGCATGCGGAGAGGCAAGCGGAAGCCACGCCCGGCGTCGAGCGATTTTCGATCCCGTGTCCACAGCTGGCCCGGGGGAGGAGTAACTTGCCACCCCTCACTGCATCGCACCGTAACCGTCACTTCTTGAGGCGAAACACGCGCATGGAATCATACGGTGGCACGGCGACGGGGCTGGCGGAACCAGCGGGACTCCACGACGTGGGTATTGCGCTCGGAGATTGTTCGAGCGTGAAACTGGGATCCGTCCAATACAACACGACGTTCGGGCCGAGGCGCGTAATGTTGACCCGTGACGCCGCCGCGGGCGGGATGCCGACCACTTCCATTTCCCACGCAATATCGCTGGAGGTGGACGTCGACTGATGCACCTCCACGGCGATGACGTTCGGGCCGGGCTGAAGGATCAAGGCAGAGAACATGTTCGTCCAGAACCGCTGCGTTGCAGCCGCGCCGGAAATCGTCGTGGAAGCAAAAGTGTTCGCGGTGATTGGCGGCGACGGCATGTTGTTGGTGAACAGTTGGACGCCGTTCAGATAAACGATGCAACCGTCATCCTTCTGGTAACGGAACTGGACGTCCTGAAACGCGCTCGGGTCGGCCACCGGGAAGACGCGCCGGAAGTAATAATTCGTGATTTGAACGGTGGTGCTGCCGGGCACGAATCGCCGGATGGTTGTATTGGCCGCGGCGTCGGGGCCGAAGCCGAGGCGGGCGACTCCATTGCTCCACGAATTGTCGTCGAACCCCGCCCCAAGCCAGGCGGCGCCTTGCTCGGAGCCGTTATCCAGGTATTTCCAATTCGCTCCGAGCGGGGACAAGGGCGGCTGCGTCGAGATATTCTGCATAAGCAGGATGCTGGCGCCGGTTAGCTCGCCGTTGACCGGATTCGAGAGCGCGAGTTGAAGCACCCCATCGAACGCGCTGGGCAGGGGGATGTACTTGTGAATTTGCCCCGGTGCGAAGCGCAGCGTGCCGGTCAGGTGCGTGCCGTCAGTGCCGTCAATGGCGTAGTCCACGGCGACTTCGTTCGTGCAAAACATGCTGAGGCCGACGGGCACGCCATCTGGAAAACTGCCGAGCGTGCTTTGCCCCGGGCGCACCGCCAGCGCGAGGCCGGCGGTGCCTTTGGCGCCGAAGGCGGCCAGGCGCCAGCCGTCTGTCGCGGGGTCCCATACTGTGTTGTCCGGGAAATTCGTGTCCGCGAGGCTGATGAGGTTGCCGCTGGCGATCATTCGGCCCCAGTTATTGGTCCAGCCCCCCTGGTTGTCCCAGTTATAGCCGAACAGATCGCGGTGGTTGTAAATCGAGATGCAGTTTGTGGCGGTCAGAAGGCCGTCATAACCGCTGAAGGTCTGGTAATTGTCCCCGTGCCGTATGCCCGATTTGCAGGCGGTGAACAGGCAGCGTTCGACGCGGCCCGTGGGCGCGTCATAGCCGTCTTCGATGCCCTGGCCGCAATCGATGTAAACGGTGTCCCAAACGCGAGTGTTCTTGAAGCCGGAAAGCGAGTTCCCCTCGTGGAACGTTGCTTCGAACCAGCAGGACTGGTAGCTGAGCGGGCCGAAACCGCTGCCGCCGCTGTCGACCCCGTCGTCCTTGGTCCAGCCGATGAGCGTGTTGGTGAAGCCGTGGCCCGCGCCGGGCGCGCTGACAAAATAGAGCGCGTCATTGTCGCCGTCGACGAAATTGGAGGAAGCGTCGGGGCACTCGATGAAGGCGCTGTCGTTGGCGCGGAACTGGGCTCCGGTGTACTCGCCGCCGGTCGTGCACCGCTGGAGGAGAAACCGGTTGAAAGTAAACGTGCCACCGTTGTAGGCGTGGCCAAACTGGCCTTTGAGGTCGAAGGCGGCGGAATCGGTCAACGTGACCGGCGGCGCGTTGCTCACGAGGAACAGGCACTGTTCGGGACGGTGGCCCGGGGCGCCGCTCTGAGCGGCGCCGCTGCCGGTGAAAATCACTCCTGTGCCATCCACACGTCCCGTGCTCGTTCGCATGAAGAATCCGCCCCAAGGCTGATTGGTCGAATTGGGCATGAAGACCACAGGCTGGTCGACGGTGCCGTTGATGAGCACCGAGCCGTCATTGGTGATGTTGACACTGGAGTTCAGCAACACGATGGTGCCAGCCCCGATGGTCAGCGTGGCGCCCGACGGGATCGCCAGGTGGCCCGTGACGCGGATGCGGGAATTGGCTTGCCACGTGGTCGCTCCAGCGAGCGTGCCGGAGACGCTCGTCCAAGTGGTCCCTGCTTCGAGGTTGGTGGTCTTGTTGGTCGTCACCCCGCCGACCGTTGCCGTGTAGGCGAATTGCCCCGGAGGATTATTGGAAGCGAGCAAACCCGACCCGACGCCGCGCCTGAGTTGGATTGATCTTTGCCCGGAGGCAGCCAGCAAGCCGTTGGCCCGGACGGCGTGTCCGTCCGCATCGACTACCCACGCCACTACCGGAATCTCGTAACCCGCCGGGAAGTCCTGCGGCACGAGAAGGCGCAGCCCGGCCCCCTCAAACTCCGCGGCCGACGACTGAATGACGGGCCAGGGGGTGTGGGGTGGGAGGCCTAATTCCGTGTCACCGCGCTCGGAGGCGGAGACGATGAACCGGCGCATCAGGCTCTCCACAGCGCTCGATGTGTCATTGGTGCGAATGACATAAAGCTGGTAGAAATCGGGACGGTTGACCGTGACGGCAACCCCCACAGGGATCGGGTTCGCGTTCAGGAATGCCCCATAGGCATAGCCCGGCTGGGCGACGATGGTGAACGTGATGCTGTCCGCGGCAGTCTGCTTGTCAGCGACTCCATTGATCGTGATCTGACTGTTGGCCGACAGCGCCAGCGCGAGGGACAAGACGCCGGTCCAAAGCGATTTCCAGGAAAACATACGTGGCAACTTGTAGCACTTTTTGGCAGCTGAAACCAGCGATTTTCGGTCCCTCGCGACTCGCCAAAGTTCAAAGCTCAAAGTTAAGAAAGCTCCAGTGGCCAAGCGCCCAAGGCCGGCTCGAGCTGGCAGTGGCCCACAGCCGAACCCTTGCGTAAGCAGCCCCCGATTTGAAGCTTGAGGCTTGGGGCTTCCTTCGAGCTTGGGGGCTTTGAGTTTGGCAAAGCGCTGCCTTTCAACAATGTAATGACTCTGCGATTGCCATGCCCCCGTCCTCGGCTATACTCAAGCTGCCCGTCGCGGTGGCGATAGACTGGTGATATGCAAATCCTGAAGATCATTTTCATCCTGATCGAAGTGCTCGTGCTGTTCAATATCCTCATCTTTGTGCACGAGCTGGGGCACTTCCTGGCGGCGCGATGGCGGGGCCTGAAAATTGACCGGTTTTCGATTTGGTTCGGAAAACCCATCTGGAAGACGACCCTCAACGGGGTCGAATACTGCCTTGGCTCGATTCCCGCCGGCGGCTACGTGGCCCTGCCCCAGATGGCGCCGATGGATGCCATCGAAGGAGGAGGCGACAAGTCGCGCGAAAAACTCCCGGAGATCTCGGCGTTGGACAAAATCATCGTGGCTTTCGCCGGTCCCCTGTTCAGCTTCCTGCTGGCCATTGTGTTCGCGCTGGTCGTCACCTGGATCGGCCGGCCAGTCACGGAATCCGAGACGACGACCCTGGTCGGCGATGTCGAAAAAGACGGCCCGGCGGACAAGGCCGGTTTGCAGCCCGGCGACGAGATCGTGGAGATTGATGGCAAGCCCGTCACCAAGTGGGGCGGCCTGGGCAAAAGCGTCGTCTGGCGCATCGTCAGCAGCGAGAGAAACTACGTCACGATCAAGTTCAAGCGCGACGGGCAGACGTTGACCAAGGACGTCCCCACCATCATCCAGAAAACCAAGGCCTGGCAGCGCACAGGGCATCCCCAGATCCGCGTCGATCCCGCCTGTACGGCGGTGATTGGCAACGTGGTCTCGAACAGCCCCGCCGCGCTCGCCGGCCTCAAGCGCATGGATGAAGTGTTGGAGGTCAATAACCAGAAACTCTTTCACCCAGGCGGCTTTGCCGATTACATGGATGCGCATCCGGAAACCAAGACGCTGAATCTTCGTGTCCGCCGCGTGGATCCCGTGGAGCGCAAGACCAACGAGTGGTTGGCCGCCGTCACGCCGCAGGTCCCGCTGACTTCGACCAACGGCAAGCCGCGGGTCGGCATCGAGTGGGACATGAGCGGGGGCCTGATTACCATCGCCCGGCCCGGCGTGGAGGAGCAGATTCGGACGAGCGTCGAGGCGATGATCAACACCTTCTCGGCACTCTTTTCACGCAAGACCAAGGTCAAGGCCCAGCACATGGGCGGAGCCGTGAAAATCCTCAACATCTACTACATCCTGTTCAAGAGCGAGTACGGCTGGCAGCAGGCCATCTGGTTCAGCGTGATTATGAACGTGAACCTGGCGCTATTGAACCTTTTGCCGCTCCCGGTGCTGGACGGCGGACATATCACGTTGGCCATTGTCGAAGCGATCCGGCGCAAGCCGGTTAACATACGCGTGCTTCAGTTTCTTCAGACCTCTTGCGCCGTGCTGATCATTGGCTTCATGCTCTACATCGCGTTTTATGACGTGCAGGACCTCAATTGGCCGTTCGGCAAAAAGCCGGAGCAACCTGTCGAGATGAAGTTCGCACCGCCCACGCCTCCGGCCCAGACGCCCGTGCCTCAGTAACGCCATGCGCTACTGCGAATCGCCGCTTTTCTTCCGCCGCCGCAACACCCGCGAAGTCATCGTAGGCGATCCCGCCCGTGGCGGCGTCATTCTCGGCGGCAGCCACCCAGTCGTCGTGCAGTCGATGCTGACCTGCGACACGATGGACACGGCTGCGTGCGTGCAGCAAACCCTCGACCTTGTGGCCGTCGGCTGCCAGATCGTGCGCATTACGGCCCCGACGGTGAAGGACGCGGCGAACCTCGAGCACGTCGTCCGGGAACTCCGCGCCCGCGGCTGCCAGGTTCCCATCGTCGCCGACATCCATTTCAAGCCAGAGGCGGCGATGGAAGCCGCAAAGTGGGTCGAGATGGTCCGCATCAACCCGGGCAATTACGCCGACTCGAAAAAATTCGCGGTGAAGGAGTATACCGACGCCGCGTACGCCGCGGAGTTGAAGCGCATCGAGGAGAAGTTCTCCCCGCTGGTCCAGCTTTGCCAGCGCCTTGGCCGCGCCCTGCGCATCGGAACCAATCACGGGTCGCTCTCCGACCGCATCATGAACCGTTACGGCGACACGCCGCTCGGCATGGTCGAGAGCGCCCTGGAGTTCGCCCGCATCGCCCGCGGCCACGGCTTCCATAACTTCAAGTTCTCGATGAAGTCCAGCAACCCCAAGGTGATGATCGAGTGCTACCGGCTCCTCGTCGCCCGGCTCGATCAGGAAGGGCCCGACTGGAATTACCCGATTCACCTGGGCGTCACCGAAGCCGGCGAGGGAGAGGACGGCCGCATCAAGAGCGCCATCGGCATTGGCTCATTGCTGTGCGACGGCTTGGGCGACACGATTCGTGTTTCTCTTACCGAAGATTCGCCGCGGGAGATTGAAGTTTGCCGGGATTTGCTGGCGCAGGTGCCGACTCTAACCGTTGAATCGTTAAATCGTGAAACCGTTAGATCGGAACAAGCGCCGGCCGATTCAACGATTCAACGATTCAACGCTTTAACGAGTTTCCCCTTCGACCCCTTCACGTTCGAGCGCCGGCCCACGCCTGAGATCGATCTGGGCCTCGACGGTGTCCGGTGTGGCGGCGAGCAGACTGTGCGCGTCGTGGTGACTCGCGCGACCTGGGACAAGGTCGCGCCGAAGATCCGGCCCAGGGACGACGTGAAGCCCGAAGCCGTTTACGAGGACCTGAACATCCAGGAAATCGATCCGACCACCGACTTCTCCGTCCACTGCGACACGCAGTTCGTGACCGTGAAGGACGGGGTCAAGCTGCCGCCCATTGCCGCCTTCCGCCTGCTGGCCCTCAGGCTCAAACAAGCCGGCCGCCAGAACCCAATTCTCCTCAAGGACTGCTTGAACTTCGGCGGCGCCGAGTGGCCGTTGCCGCCGAACATCGCCTTGCTCCGCGCCTCGGTGGTCATCGGTTCGCTGCTCGCGGATGGCATCGGCGATGCAATCCTCGTGCGCGGCGAAGCCGGCGCCGGCCAGTCGCTCCGGCTGGCTTTCAACATTCTCCAAGCCGCCGGTTGCCGTTCGTTCAAGACCGACTATGTGGCCTGCCCCAGTTGCGGGCGCACACTGTTCAACCTCCAGACCGTCACCGCGCGCATCAAGGACCGGACGCAACACCTCAAGGGTGTGAAAATTGCCATCATGGGATGCATCGTCAATGGTCCCGGCGAAATGGCCGACGCGGACTTCGGCTACGTCGGCGGCGCGCCGGGCAAGATCAACCTGTATGTCGGGAAGTCCGCGGTGCGCTTCAACATTCCCGAAGCCGAGGCCGTCGAGCGTTTGGTCGACCTCATCCGCGAACACGGCAAGTGGGTGGAACCAGCCCATCATGAGGAAGCCCCTGCAGCGAACTGAACCGGCGCTCGCAGGTTGTTGACGATTCCCAGCCTATCCATTTCGGAAATGACTTTTGGCAACCAGTCTAGGTGTCCTGAAGAAGAAATACAAGTATAATTAGTTGTAAACAAACAACTTGGGACTAGACCTTCTTTGCCTGAAGCACCGTTGACGTGCCGAACCCGTTGGGGTATATTGGGTTCTGAGTCAGAAAGGGCTTGTCGAACCTAGTCAAGCCAAGTCAAGCCAAAGCGATTTCTTTACCATAAATCCCTAATTTATAACCACTTAAGAACAAATCAGCAGCGCCGGAGCGCCGAGCTCCTGCTCGGCCAGTTACACTGCAACAGGATCGAGCCAAGTGGGAACTCGGCGCTCCTCAAGCTTGCCTATGAACCAGCCCAACAGGAGGAAACGCACTCCGCGCCCATCTGATTCTCCAAGTGCGATTGTAGCGGCGGTCTGTGACCGCCGACATCGGGCTGTGACCGCCGAATCGGGCCGGAATGTGCACCTTGTTCGGCGCTCATAGAGCGCCGCTACAGTTCTTAAACGGGCCAGCCCTCGCCCGCGGGACCGTCAACGTCCATAAATCCCCCGAGCTTCTTCCTCGGCTGCACTCCGGGTCCGGCGCATTAACGTGTAAACGTTCGCCCACTCGATGACCGCCCCACGTTTCATCGTGGCGAGCGGGCTGAGCATTTCCAGTTCGATATACGGCAGCGGGTCGGGGTTCGTGTAAATCTCCGCGCTGCTGCCGCCATCCGGATACTCGGCGTTCCGGTGGCGCGGCAGGTCGAGTTGCAGCATCAGCTTCTCGCCGATCCAGAGCAAACTGCCGCTCTCGAGGCCGATCTTATGCGCGGACCCGGGGTTGCGGCTGAGCGAAACGAGGCGCAGCCGTGGCTCCGCCGTGTCGAGCAGTTTCAAACTCGGCGGATTCTCCTTGCCGAGGGGATGGAAGCCGGCCGCAAACCTCGACGGATTCGGCACGGGGGCGAACAACCCAGCCGGCTCCTGGAGCTGCGTGATGGTCCACACGCCCACTTTCTTGGGCTCGCCGGAAACCTTCTCGTAGCGCGTCGAGATCGTCATCTGGTCCACGCGCGGCCCGAGGAACACGCGGCGCACGACGCGGATGCCGTACTCAGGATCGACCGGCGAAACCAGCTTCACCTGGTCCCGCTCGACCACCGCCTCGACGGGCATCGAGTCGAAAGCCGCGGGCGGGAGCCAGCCGAACGGTTTGGGCCACTCCGCTTCGGGCGCGGGCCATGTCTTGTCGCCGCCGAAATTCATCCAGTTCGTGGCGCGGGACGGGTGCAGCTTCCCATCCAGCGCGCGGTTCTCCCAGAACGGCCCCGGCTCGCCAATGAACTGGAACTGCATGATCCGCCCGATGGCCGGGACAATGACGACTTCCGTGACTCCCCCACGCATGAGGATGCTATTCGGCCAGCCATGGTAATTGGTGCGAATGATCTTCATGGGCAGGCGGACATCCCTTCCCGGTTGCACGCGCCACTCGTCGGTCAGCCGGCGACAGCCAGCGCCGCCAAGCCAGGCCGCCACGCTCACCGCAAGCACGAAGGCCATCACCGCAAAGTTCAGTCGTCGCGCATCCATACGCCAAAACGATGTCAGCCGCAAAGTGGCGCGAAAAGGCGCATCATCCCTCATCTCTTGTTTCTGTTGCGCCTCGTTGCGGCAATCCATTCCGTGTTCCTCTTGCTCACTGCGCGGCTTGCCCCGTGATCTCCGCCAGGAGTTGGAAAAAGCCGCGTTTGCGGTCCGAACTGATGCTCCAGTTCACCGGCACGCTCTGATAGCCGTCATCAAAGCGCTCGCCTTTCATGCGGAAATCGAAATAGCCCCACGAGGCTCGCTCGCTCACCGCGGCGAGGAAGTTGTTCTTCGGCTTGTCGAAGGCGAAGTGGTCGTCTTCGTTGAACAGGATTGGTTTGGGCGAATAGCCGGTCACCGTGCGCGTCTGGCGAACCATTGCGGCGATCCTCTCCGGATCCCCCACTCCATTGCCGTGCAGGAGCAGGAAATCCGACGCGCGCACCACGTTCTCCCGTGGAATCGTGCCGCCTCCATAACTTGTGCTGACGAGCAATGCCCGGCCCGCCGAGGCGGAACGCTTCTTCACACGCTCGAGCAACTCGTGCACGCGCCCGGGCTTCAGCACATCGTGGTCGTAGCGGACGTTGCACTCGTTGTTGATCTCGACGAGCACGTTGCGCCAGCCCTTGTCGAGGAGCCAGTCGGTGGCGTTGTCCGTGGCGCGCAACACCGCAGGTTCGTTCGTCAGCCGCTGATCCTGTCCGAAGTAGAAATACCCCAGAATCACCACCATGCCGAGTTCGTCGGCCCGGTTCAGGATGCGTTCCAGCCGGCCGAGGTAGTCCGCGCGAAGCGAGCCGTCGGCTTCGATGGCCGAGTTGTGCCAGGGCTGGCCTTCCGAATAACCCTGCGGCGAGCCGCCCTGGAGGTTGAGGGTGAATGCCAGCAACCCGTGCCGGCGCCACTCGGGCATCGCGGCCAGGAATTCGCGCGTATTGCGCTCGGCGTCCCATTTGCCGGTGTCGGTGTAAGCCCAGTTTGTGATCGTCGCCGGGTTGCGATCGTCGAAGATGCCCTGGACCATTCGCGAGTTGAGCAACAACCCCTGAAGGTCGTGGCCCTTCCAGGTCCGGCCTTTGTACGTCGGCTCGCCATTGATATGAAATTCCTCGCCCACGATCGACACGGCGGTGCGACCGGCGGCCATGCTTCTACAGGTAAGAAGCAAGAGCGCCAGCGCGGAGACCGCAAAACGAGTCATTCCCGCGACGCTAACGACGGCTGCCTCCACGGGCAAAGGGAAACTGAGAAGGGAAACTGAGACCTGGGTCAATTCGGCATCTCAATAAAATTGAACTCCTCGCAGTTGTCACCCATCGCACCCGCTCTGATCCCCATTAGCCTGGTCAAAAAACTGTAGCGGCGCTCTGTGAGCGCCGAACAAGGTGCACATTCTGGCCCGATTTCGGCGGTCGCAGACCGCCGCTACACCGAGCTGAGGAAGCTTGAGACGGGAATTTCCGCCGTACGGAATCCGGTTGCGTACGGATTGTCACCTGCGTCGCCGGGTTGTATTTAGTGCGGATGAAGTCTGACTCAGATTCCTCGCAACCCATCCGGCGCCGCTCGTGGCGCCGCAAACTCCTCTACATCACCGGCGTCCTCCTCGCGCTCCTCGTGGTGACGTATTTCGTTGTCACCAGCTCGGCGTTCTTCAAGGGCGTCATCCTGCCGCGGGTCGGTCGCGCCATGGGCGGCGAGGTCACCGTGGCCGAGGCGTCGATTAGCCCCTTCTCACAAGTGACCCTGCGCCAGCTCAAGGTCAAGACCACCGGCACGGAGCCGCTCTTGACGGCAGAGGAAATCCGATTGCGCTACGGTCTGTTCGCCATCATGCGCGGGACGCTTAAGGTGGACGAAGTCACCATCGCCTCGCCGGTCGTGCAAATCATCGAGCAGGCCGATGGCACCAGCAATCTCGACCCGCTCTTGAAACAGGGGTCGAAGCCAGCGCCTGCGCCCGCCCCGGCGCCGGCGTCATCCAAGCCGCCGCAATTCGACATGAAGAATTTCGCGCTGAAGAACGCAACCGTTCGCCACGTGAAGAACCTCAAAGGCGGTGGCCGCGAAGTGGCCGAGTTGACCGGAGTGAACGTCACGCTGGACCAGCTCAAGAACGGCCAGCCTGGGAAATTGACTTCGTCGGCCGCCTTCAAGTTGACCCGCCCTACGAACGACCTCCTCGAAGCCAAAAGCACGGGCAACATCGAGTTCACACTGGGCGCGGATCTCATGCCCCAAACAGTGAAGGCCAAAGTCGACCACGAAGTCACGCGCGCCGAAGGTTCCTTGCGCGACCTGGCCGGGGCCAGGAACGTGTTCACGGGCGATGTTGTGCCGGGCGAAGTGAAGGAACTGTCCCAGCGGTTCTTGAAAGGCGACAAGCTGCTCGGCGAAGTGAAGGTGAGCGGTCCACTCGATCTCACAAAAAAGGAAGGCCGCCTGAAACTCGAGATCGGCCGGCTCGACCGCCAGGCGCTGAACCTCATCGGCGCGCCGTTCGGCCTGGACTTTGGCGCCACGACGCTGGAGTCCACCACCGACGTGTCGGTGACCCAGGGCGGCTCGGTGATCGCCGCCAGCACCCGCTTCAACGCCTCGCGCTTCAGCGTGACCCAGCAAGGCAAGTCGACGCCGCCGCTGGATTTGCAGTTGGGGTGCAACGTAACCGTGAATACCGCCAGCGAGTCCGCCCAGGTGCAGACATTCACTCTCGACGGCGCACAAGCCCAGAAGCCATTCCTGAAGGGAAGCCTTGGAAAACCGATGACGCTGGCCTGGGGCAAGAACGCGGCAGCGCCGGAGAGTTCCAGCTTCAACTTGTCCATCACCAACTTTGACCTCGCGACCTGGAAACCATTCCTGGGCGACGCGGTGTCCGCAGGCCAGCTTTCGCTCCAGTTCGATCTGCTTTCCGAGCAGGCCGGCAAACAGCTCAAGCTGGGAGTCAACTCCCAAATCGCCGGGCTGACAGCGCAATTTGGGGAGAAGCCCCTCACGCAAGGCGCACTGTTCGTGAAACTCAACGGACAAGTCAGCGACTTCAAGAAAGTGAGCCTCAGCGATTACAAGGTCGACGTGACGGAAAAAGGACAGCCCGCCCTGAACATCGCCGGTTCCGCCTCCTACGATGGCGCTGCGTTCAACCTCCAGTCCAAAGTCGAAGCCGTGCTGGCACGCTTGACCGGCAGCGGACCGTCAACGCCACTGACTGCCGGCGTGAAGCTCGGCGGCTCGTTCACAAACCAGGTGCTCGATTTGCGCCAGTTGAAGGTGGCTTTCGCGCCGACCGCGCTCGCACCGACCAACGAGGTGACCTTGGCCGGGCGCATCGAGCTTGCCTCGCCTTCAGTCACCAAGGGCCGCTTGACGATGACAGCGGACACGCTCGATTTGACTCAGCTTTACAACACCTTCACGAGTGACAAAAACCCTGCCGCAGCGCCCGCCGGCAAGCCGGGAGCGCCCACTCCCGCGCCCGTGCCTGCCTCCACGGGCAACACCGAACCGGACGCTGTGAAGTTGCCGTTGCAATTGACCGCCGAAGCAACACTGGGCCACGTATACCTACGCGAGATGGACCTTCAGAATTGCCAGGTCACGGTGAAGGTGGACGGAGGAAAGGTCTCTCTCGAACCCTGCCAACTCGCCATCAACGGCGCGCCGGCCAGGGCCAGCGTGGACCTGGACCTCGGCGTCAAGGGCTTCATCTACTCGCTCTCGGCGCAACTGAACAAAGTGCCCCTGGAACCCATCGCCAACACGTTTTCGCCGGAGAGCCGCGGGCAGTATCAGGGCCTGATTCTGGCGGACGCGCGAATCAAAGGCGCCGGCGTGACAGGCGCGAGCTTGCAGAAGAATCTCAACGGCCAGGCCGAATTCAGCTTCACCAACGCCAATCTCCAGTTGATGGGAACAAAAACGCGGAGACTGATCGTGCCCATTGCGACCCTGCTGCGCGTCGATGCGATCACCAAGTCACCGGTCAATTGGCTGAGCGCCCGAACAGAGTTGGGCAGTGGCAACATTAACATCAGCCGGTTCGCCGTGCAGAGCGGTGCGTTTGAGGCGACGACGCAAGGCGCGATTCCCATCGCTGAAGTGCTGGCCAACTCGCCGCTGAACCTGCCGGTCGAATTCGCCCTGCGCCGCCCCTTGGCGGAAGGGGCAAACCTGCTGCCACCCAACACGCCGCCGGACGCTCAATACGCGATGCTGCCGAAGTTTGTTACGGTGAAGGGCACGATCGGAGAACCCAAGAGCGATTTGAACGAACTCGCCCTGGGCGGCGTGTTGCTCAAATCGGGCGTGGGCGTCGCCGAAAAACTCGGCGTCAACGTAGGCGGAAAAGGAGGCAAGTCGATTGAAGGCCTCGGCAACCTGTTGACTGGTGAAAAGCCGGCACCGGCCACCAAGACCAACTCACCTACCAAGTTGAACGCGCGTGAGCTGTTCAAGATTAAGTAACCAAACCATCGAGCGCACACGTGTGATTGTAGCGGCGGTCTGAGACGTCTGGGACCGCCTCGGGCCAGAATGTGCACCTTGTTCGGCGCTCACAGAGCGCCGCTACAGCTCGCTACAGCTCTCCCCTTCCGCGGGCGAAGCCTCGCGAGAAACCTTGTCATTCCCTGGAGAGGGCTGGGGTGAGGATTCTCCCAAACCCTTACTTCACGCCTTGAACCCTGAACCGCGGTAGGGACGCGCTGCCGCGCATCCAGGCCGACCAGCAGGCCGGGCCCTACCGGGGTTCATGGGGAGCTCCGACCTCCAATTCTGAACGCACATTGGGACCATGAACTGTAGCAGCCGACGTGAGGAGGCTCTGATCTTCTTCTTCCAGAAGTTTGGGCCTCCTGACGTCGGCTGCTACGGAATCCAGGTTCATGCAAAGGGGTGAGAACACCCATTGCTGGCCCCTTGCAAAATCTGGGATGCCCCTGCCCGCTCGAGCCCGAAATCTCTTTATCTGCCTGCCCGGCGGTGGTATTAATTCAGCTTTGCGAATATGAGCGACGGAGATGGAGATGGAGTGGGCTTCAAGATTTGGGGCGTGGACAATGTTGTCTACGGCCCCGTCGAGCTGCCGATGCTCGTTTCGTGGGTAAAGGAGGAGCGGGTCACAGCGGATACGTGGGTCTACAGCGAGCAAGCCGACGCCTGGCACAAGGCCCCGAACGTGCCGGAACTGCGAATGTTTTTCCGGAACAAGCCCGCGTCCACTTCGACTGCCCACGTGCTCCGACACGAAGTCGCGGGTGGCCCGGCCAAGCTGCGTCCCGGTGCGCTCCGTCGCGTGAAGATTCTTGCCGAGTTCACGGATGAGCAGCTCGACCGACTCATCCATTTCATGGAAGTGAATCCGGTTCGCCAGTGGGCTGAGATCGTCAAGCAGGGCCAGCATGGCGACGCCATGTATTTTGTGCTCGAAGGCGAATTGCGCGTCCGGATGATGATTGGTGGCAAGGAATCGATCCTCGTGACGCTTGGCGCCGGCGAGTTCTTCGGTGAGATCTCCATTTTCGACCAGGGTCCGCGCTCGGCGGACGTCGTGGCGAACATGGACAGCGTGCTGTTGAAACTTTCCGCGGCCGGCTTCCTGAGTTTGCTGCAAAAGGCCCCTGACCTGGCCGCCCCCTTTCTCTTCGCCATCTCCAGGACGTTGGCTGCGCGCATCCGCGCCGACAACAAGCGCCATCACGACTCGATTCGCTTCGCGCGCTCGGCGGGGAATTGACGTTCGTTGAAGCGTTGAAGCGTTAATTCGTTAATTCGTTAATTCGTTAATTCGTTAATTCGAATGGGCGGGATCCTTCTCTGAAACGACGGTTCACGATTCACCGTTTAACAATTCACCGTTTTAACGATTCAACGGTTCAACGATTCACCGTTTTAACGATTCACCGTTTTAACGATTCACCGTTTTAACGATTCACGGTTCAACGATTCACGGTCCAACGATTCACGGTCCAACGATTCAACTCACCGCCACCAGCGAAACTTTCTCATCCCTCTCGTTGCGGGCGACACCCTGCGCACGCGGATCGAGCGCGGGCTTTCCATCGATCACGAACAAGTAGTGATGATGCCCGTGGCTCAGAGGGATCTCGGCCCGCCAGGCGCCGTCGGGCATTCGCTTCAGCGGATGTGCCGTCGGGTGCCAGTCGTTGAAGTCGCCCATGACGGAGACTTCCCGGGCGTGAGGCGCCAGGCAAGTGAAGGGGACGGGCTTGAGAATGCTTTTAGCCGAGTAACCGTTTGGACGATGAGGATGGTAGTTGTGTAATGAACGCATGAAACAAGCGCGGTCACCAATGCATTTACGCGGCCGTTTCTCTCGGCTCGCTGGTCACGAGTCTAGCATTGAACCGCCCGCCTCTCAAGTTTCGAGGGCTGTTAATCTAGTCGGCACGAAAGCGAGAGAAAGAGTACGAGTAAGAGAGTGGTTCATGCGGATGGGTGAGGAGGAAACCTTCGTTCCCATCAATGAAAAGGCATTCGTCCTCGAGGTTCGGACGGGGCAGGATTCGCTCTCGTGGTTTCAAGTGTCGCAATGCTAGCTTCGCGTCATATGATGGAACCTGGAACACCCGAGCCATCTCTGCCGGCGGCACAGCCTCCGCCGTTGCCACCCCGATTGGAGATTGAGGAGGTTTCCAAATCCAAACTCAAATGGGTCCTGGAACTGCATCCGGACCACTTCACTTTGCAGTCTGAATTCGAGCCACGCCCGTTGGTCTTCACCCGAGGGGAATTATGGGAAAAAGTGGAACCGATGCTCGCTGTGAAGCTGCTCGCCGTGAAAAAGCCGCGCGCGATTACCTTCAGGCTTCCACCGGAGGCCTTCGCCACGTTCTCCCAGTGGCTTGGCCCGCTGACGAGCGCGGATTTGCGGCGTGTGCTCAACAGGCGCTATGCGTGGGTGCTTCCGATTGCAGCCCTCCTTGCCGTCACCTCGCTGCCGATGTTGGGCGACCCTGAACACGGTGTCGATCCCGTGCCCTTCGACCCGCTCGGACTTGCGTTGGGGGTCTTGCTTGGCGGCATTTGGGTCTGCGCGCGGTGGCGCCCAATGCGGATCATCTTTCTTGTCGATGCCATCTGGTTCACCTTCGCAGCCGCGAGAATCATCTACCTGACTTTCGGAGTCTGGCACACGTGGCGGCTGGTGTTCAGCGTGTGGCTCCTGATACTTGCCGGCCTGGGCGTCAGGTGGTTCTTGCGTTTTGGCAAGTCGATGCGCGAGGAGCGCCGCGCAGTCGAGTCCCTGGCCTGACGAGCTAAATTGTCGGCTGTCACATGACACTCCAACCAGAACCCAACGTGGCGCGCCAGCAGCCCGGCGAGACCTGGTCGCCCGGCCTGCGCTGGCTGGTCCTTGTGGCTGTGACTTTGCTCGCCTGGGCGGCCTGGAAAACCAGCGGCGGTCCTCGCGGACAGCTTCCTCAGGCGGTATCGGCGCCGCGGCAGACCAACGGAGTGCTCGTCGTCCCCGTTACCGATCCCTCCGGCCGGCCGGCCGAGCCAATGGTCCTTGTGCCCGTCCAGGCACGAAGCGCGCCTGAGACGGTTCGGCCCAGCGCCGTCGTTCCCGCTACCGTCGCAACAAATACCACGAACGGATCCATTCCTCGCCTTGCCGGCCAGGTTGGCCCAATCAACGAACGAGTGCTTGCGGCCCAAGCCGGCCTGTCCCGCCGCGGCTTGTCCCCTGGCTCGCTCGACGGCCTGCTGGGAGCGCAGACGCGCGCCGCTTTGCGAGCATTCCAGCTTCGCGAAGGATTGCCCGTCTCCGGGGCGATTGATGACGCCACGTTTGCCCGTTTGCAAACGAACGAGGTCCTCTTCACGAATCAGGTCGTCACGTCCGATGACCTCTCGCGATTGCGTCCGCTGGGTACGACCTGGCTGGAGAAATCGCAGCAGGAACGGCTCGATTACGAAACCATCCTTGAACTCGTCGCCGAACGCACGCTGTCAAATCCCAAACTCATTCGGGCCCTCAATCCGGCGGTGGATTGGAATACGCTGTCCGCCGGCACAACTCTCAAGGTCCCAGCCGTGTCGCCGCCCGAGCCGGTTGGGAAGGCGGCGCTGGTGCGGATCTCGATCAGCGCGCGGACGCTTCAAGCCTTCGACGAGGAGACGAACCTGCTGGCGCATTTCCCCTGTAGCATCGCGGCCCGAGTCGAAAAGCGGCCGGTGGGTGAAACGCTCAGCGTCATCGCGGTGGCGCCCAATCCCAACTACACGTTCGATCCCGAAGTGTTTCCCGAATCGGCCGAAGCCCGGCAACTCGGGCGCAAGTTGATTCTGCAACCGGGACCCAACAACCCGGTGGGCACGGTTTGGATCGGCCTCGACAAGCCCGGCTACGGCATTCACGGAACCCCGAGGCCGGAGGATGTGGGACGCACCGAGTCGCACGGTTGTTTCCGGCTCGCCAACTGGAACGCGGAGCTTTTGTTCAAGCTGGTGGGTGTAGGGACGCCGGTGACGATCGATCCGTGAGACGCGAAGCGTAAAACGCAAACGTCATTCCGGTTCAGTCGCTCGAACTCGTATCGATCCCTTCACTGAGCTTACGTTCACATTTGCGTTTAGAGTGATTGCCAAAAGTCATTTCCGAAATGGTGGGCGGCGCCCTGCTGGGCGCCGCGGCAAACCGGCAGGTTTGCCCCACCATTTCGGAAATGACTTTTGGCAACCAGTCTAGGTTTCACCGCACCCACACTCCCATCTCCCGCAACTGCCTGCTCGCCGTCCCGCTCCAATCGGCATTCGCGGCGGGGCTCGCCGGGCTGGGATGAAGGATCCTGCCGATGCGCGCGCCGGCCTTGGCAAACACTTCCTCAGCGCGCTCGGCAGCGAATCCGCCGACTCCCACGATCCACTCCGGCTGGAGCGCCGCCACGACTTCGCGCAGATGCTCGTCGCAAGCGGCAAAGAGCGGTCCGGCTTCGGCGGAGCGCAGCTTGTCCGGCGTCAGGTTCGCCCCGGTCGCGGAAAGGAATCCCAAGGGGCAGTAGTTGCCCACGTAGTGATCCGCGAAGAAGCTCTGCGCTGTTCCAAACTGTTCCGCGAACAACCCCCACAGCCGTCGCCCGCTGACTTCGGAGCGCGCGTGCGCGAACCCGTTCACCGGAAGCTTGGGATGACAATCCGCCGGAGGGCTCACCTCGGCGACGATGCCCATCCAATCCCGCACCGCGGGAACTTCACCGAATGGCACACCGGTTTGCATCATGCCGTGTGGACCGGGATTCATCCCGAGAAACAGCACCCTCTTGCGCGTGGCCCCGAATTGACGGATGTAAGCTTCGTGTCCGGCCCACGCGTAATCCAGTGGATTGTAGACGTGCGCCACCGGCGCCGCGAAGCGAAGACGGTCGACGGCACGCGCCAGTTTGCGGGCTGCGCCAATCAGCCGGTCGGCAACGTCAGTCATGCGTGGAGGCTACTCAGGAATCCGCAGCGTCGACGACACACAAATGATGTGGGCTGAGCCGGCAGAACGCATCCCGGTTTTGAGAGGACGACTTTTGGCGTCCTCACCCCTCACCCCAGCCCTCTCCCGGTTAAGGGGAGAGGGAGCGCGACGAGCCGCTCTATGTTATCGAGCGCCACTTGCCGCGTTCGGAGCATGGGCGTCAAAGCAACGACAGAACGCGGCTCCGGCAGACCAAATCTCCAACTGCGTTCACTGCGGCTCCCTCTCCCCTTAACGGGGAGAGGGCCGGGGTGAGGGGTGAGACCGCGAAGGACAATCGCTCGCACAAAGCCAAAGCCAAAGCGGTGTCGCGCTGCGCGTGCCACCGCAGTCCAAATCACGGGCGAACGACTTCGACACGCACGCTTCGGTCGGAAACCGGCGCCACGTGAACCTCCACCGGAAGGAACAGCTTGAGCACCTCGATGTTCGTCCGCGCGTGCAGCGATAGGGGCGCGGTGAAGAACGAACCGCCGCCCGCAAGGGTCATCGGCAACAGAAGTTGATCCGCCAGGTGTTCCCCGACGGGCACGCCGGCTTCGAGGAATTGTCCAACGGAATCGACCAGGCGGGCTGCGACCGTTTCCGCGTGCAGACCCAGTTTCCCGAAGCTGGCGAACACTTCAGTGAGTTCGTCGGATTCGAGCTCGACGAAAGCGACGTTGCCGGGGCTGCGGGCCTGGCCTTCGTCCACACGCAAATCGCGTGGGTCGAGGCGGAGACCGCGTTTGAGCACCTTCAGTTCGCGTTCGGCGATGTGACGCGGCAGATTCGCGACCAGCGCGACGGCACGGCGGCGGCGCCATTCCACGCGCTCGGGCAAGTCGAGTCGCGTCAGCACCGCCCCCGGCTGAATCGTCACTCGAATCTTGCCTCCGCCGGCCGGATAGAAACCGTGCCGGTCCAGCTTCGCCTGGACGCGAGACCCCATGCGTTCGACGAGCGGCAGAAACGTTTTGGCGATGAACTCGAATGGCGGCGCCAACGGATTGTGCGTGCCGCCTTCGATCAGCAACGTGGAAGGGCTCGAAGCCGTCATCAGCGGCGGCAGCACGGTTTGCAGGACGAGCATCGCGCTGCCGGCCGTTCCGACGTCCAAGGCATAGTCGCCCGGCGCGACCGTGCCCGGCCGGAACGTGATCTCCCCCGAGCCGGCCGAGTCGCCACTGACTTCAGCCTGGCCGATGGCAGCCGCCGCGCGCACCGCCGCGAGATGCTGTGCCTGCAAGCCCGGCCGCTCTCGGCGCGCGCGGATGTTGAACAGCCGGAATGGCCGCCCTGTTACCAGCGCAAGACTGAGCGAGCTGCGCAGAATCTGCCCGCCTCCTTCGCCGGCTGAGCCATCGATGGCGAGCAGGTCATCGCTTCCTGCGGGGTCCTGAGGTTTCGTGTTCAAGGTTTCAAGGCGGGTCGGTGGCTCGTCGAGGCGTGCCTGCTTCCAGTGTAGTGGCTCGAAGCAAGCCGTGGAGCACTATTTCGAGCGCGCGCCATTATTTCTGAAAGATCCTCACCCATGCCTGCATATATAAGATTGTGGGAACCATGTGGAGAAATGCTGAAGCTGGAGCGGGACGTGATACCGCGGAGAAACAGTATGGAGGTGTTGTGTGGAGCGCAGTCAGGGCGGGCCGTTGGAGGCGGGACTGCGACGCTGGACAACAAGGCGTTGGCGGAGTTGGTGCTGGAGAGCGTCCGATTCGTGGACGAAGGAGAGCTGAATCCGGGCTGCCTCCGGCGTCGCCGGCCCGATGTTCCAGCCGCGCGCGCTGCTGGCGTTGCTGACCTACTGCTACACGATCGGCGTTTGCGGCTCGGAAGACGTGGAACTGATGTTGCGCGAAGATGCCAGCCTGCGCCAGTTGTGCGGCCGCGACATTCCGGACTGGAAAGAGTTGAAGCGGTTTCGCCGCCACAACCACGCGATTCTGCAGCGCGCGCTGGAAGAAACTTTTCGCCGCGCCTGGAGTTTGAGTTGCGGCGCGCAGACTGCCGGCAGGGCCTCTCGGTCCGACCCGCTCGAGCCCGAGACGGCGGAGTGGATTGCCGCCGAAGCGGCGGCGCGCATCGAGAAGGCGATGTTCATCGATTTGATGGCGACCGAATGAGAGACGACCAAACACGAAGATTTGTCCGTATGTGCGACGAAACAGTCCAACGCCGCCTGCTTCCCGGCGGGCGCAATCAAGTCCTACCTTAATCCCCAAACGACATGCATCGGGCCGCGTGGCCCGGTGTCCTTCCGTCGAGGTTGTTACCTGGCGGCCGGTAGTTTCGGCCGCCAGTCCTTATTTGGAGTCCGGCTCTTTCGCAGATGACTTGCATTGCGCGTGACGAGTCTGTCGATTGCCTGTCCAATGGCTCGATCTCTCAGTCCCGGCGCGACTCGCTCATCGTCCGGCTGCTAACGTAAGCGCGGACAGGTCTGCGCTACTCACAGCCGGGACGGCGGCCAGGCCCAGACCCACGGCAAATAGCTTGCAAGACGTGCTGGGTTCCGGGTGCAATTAAGGGACCGACATGAACGGCTCGAAAAAGAAGTCTCGCCGACGAATTCTCTTGTTCGGGGCCCTGGCGCTTGCCGCCGCGGGCTCAGGGCTGGGATTTTACCTCAAGAAGCGGGAGGTCTGGATTGATGTGCAGACGGACAAAGCCGCCCGGCGCAGTCTGACCGAGTTGGTCATCGCCAATGGGCGCATCCAGCCCGTCCTGCAGGTAAAAATCAGCCCGGAAGTCAGCGGTGAAATCATCGAACTGCCGGTCAAGGAAGGCCAGGCGGTGAGAAAGGGCGACCTGCTGCTGCGCATCAAGCCGGACTTCTATGACGCAAGCCGTCGCTCCGCCGAAGCCAGTTTCCGGGCGTCCGAAGCCGCCGTGTCGTTGGCCGAGGCGAACCGCAAAAAGGCCGAGGCTGACTTCAAGCGCAACGAGGAGTTGCTCGCCCAAAAACTGATCTCCGAATCCACTTACCTCGAATTCCAAACGGCCTTCGAAGTGAGCCAGGCTTCCGTCCGTTCCGCCGGTCACCAGGTGGAAGTAGCGCGCGCCGCGCTCGCCCGCGCCGATGAGGAGTTGTCCAAAACGATCATCCTCTCGCCCCTCGACGGCACGGTGAGCAAACTCATCTCGCAACTCGGCGAGCGAGTCGTCGGCACCGCGTTGATGACCGGCACCGAAGTCATGACCGTGGCCGACCTGAACGAAATGGAGGCCCGCGTGGACATCGGGGAGGTCGACATCGTGCTCATTGCCGTCGGCCAGAAGGCGCGTCTCGAAGTCGATGCGTTCCGAGACCGCAAGTTCAACGGCATGGTGACGGAAATCGCCAATTCCTCGAAGGGTCTGGGCGAGCAGGGTCAGCGGGGCGGCGGCATGGGTGGCCAACAGCAGGAGGCCACGCGCTTCGAGGTGAAGGTTCGCGTCACAGAAAAGGAGGTGTTCCGTCCCGGGATGTCGGTGACCGCCACCATCGAGACCCGCTCGCGCACGAATGTGTTGAGCGTGCCCTTCCAAAGTGTCACGACCCGGCCGCCGAAGACGAACCAGGTCGATACCGCTTGCGCGTCGAACAGCCCTCCCGCCAAGGCGGCCAGCCCGAAGCCGGATTCCAAGGACCCGTCCGATCCGAAGTCGCGCGAGGGCGCCAAGCCCATCGAAGTGGTATTCGCGCTCGAAGGCGACCACGTGAAGGCGGTGCCGATCAAACGCGGCATCAGTGACGAGAATTTCACGGAGATCCTCGAAGGCTTGAGTGAAGGCCAGGAAATCATTTCCGGTGGTTACAAGGCCATCAGCCGCGACCTCGAGGACGGCAAGCGCGTGAAGAAGGGCGGTGCCGCACCGGCGACTCCCACGAAGTAACGTCGTGTGCCCCTGATTCGTTTCCAGAACATCGCGCGGCGCTACCAAATGGGCTCCGAGACCATCCACGCCTTGCGCGATGTTTCGCTTTCCATCGAACGGGGGGAATACGTGGCCATCATGGGACCCTCGGGCTCGGGCAAATCGACTCTCATGAACCTCGTCGGCTGCCTCGACACGCCGACCGACGGCCGTTACGAACTGAACGGCACCGACGTGAGCCACATGGACGACAACGAACTGGCCGACGTGCGGAACCGGGAGGTGGGTTTCGTGTTCCAGACGTTCAACCTGCTGCCCCGGGCGACGGCGTTGCGCAACGTCGAGTTGCCGCTCATTTACGCAGGTGTGCCGGCCGAGGAACGCCATCGCAAGGCACTCGACACGCTCGCGCTGGTTGGCCTGGCGGATCGCGTCCAGCACAAGCCCAACGAGATGTCCGGCGGCCAGCGCCAGCGCGTGGCCATTGCCCGCGCGCTGGTCACCAACCCCTCGCTCATTCTTGCGGATGAACCGACCGGCAACCTGGATTCGAAAACCGGCGTGGAGATCATGGAGCTCTTCGAGACGCTTTGGCGAACGGGCAACACCCTCATCGTTGTCACGCACGAGGAAGCTGTGGCCCGCCATGCCCGCCGCATCCTGCGCATCCGCGACGGCCTGATCGCCGCTGACGAACGCCGCGAATCCGTCCCCGCCGCATGACCCCGGAGATTGTCGGCAACTGGCGTAGCGCAGATTTGCAATCTGCTGTATCGCGGGTTTGCAACCCGCAAGGCATCCGTGAGTGCGGCGCCGTTGGAAGTTCCTACGGCCAGCCGATTGCAAATCGGCGATACAGCAGAGTGCAACTCTGCGCTACTTCGATTGCGGCTGCGCCGTCTGCGTTTGTTCAGTCTGATGAACGGCTTGTTTGAAATCAAAGAGGGCTTGCTCGTCGCGTTCGACGCCCTGCGCGCGAACAAAATGCGGTCCCTGCTCACGACACTCGGGATCGTGATCGGCATTGTGACTGTCACGCTCATGGGTGCGGCCATCCAGGGCCTGAACCGGGCATTCCTGAAAAGCGTTTCCACGCTCGGTGCCGACGTGCTGCACGTGGACCGATTCTCATGGTTCACTCACTCGCACCAGGATTGGGTCAAGGCGCAGAACCGCCAGGACATCACGCTGGCCCAGGTGCGCGAGGTCGAGCGTCAGATGACCCTCGCCCGCGCCGTCTCCCCCTACGCCGACGTGCGGGCGCCCGTCAGCTACAGAAACCGCCGTTCCAGCAGCGCCTTCGTCGTCGGTACCACCGAGCAATACCTGCTCACAGGGGGCATGAGTGTGGCCGACGGACGCTTTTTTTCGGCCGAGGAATGCGATGGCGCGCGGCCCGTGTGCGTGATTGGCGCGAAGGTGGTGACGAACCTCTTCGAGGGCAGGTCGCCGCTAGGCGAGATCATACGGCTTGGGCCGTACAATTTCGAAGTCATCGGCACGCTGGCCGTCCAGGGGAATTTCATGGGCGAATTCAGCCTGGACAACTTCATCCTCATCCCCGTCAAGCAGCTCATCGGCGGGTTCTGGAGCAATCCGTCGTTCATCATCCAGGTGAAAGCCATGGCGCCCGAACGCCTGGAAGAAACGAAGGAGGAGTTGCGCGGTGTGCTGCGAAAAATCCGCCGCGTGCCTCCGGGGGAGGAGGACGACTTTTCCATTAACCAGCAGGAGACGCTGATCGGCACCTTCCACCGCGTCGCCGGCACCATCGCCGCAGTGGGCCTGTTCATCACGGGCCTGTCGCTGTTCGTCGGAGGCATCGGCATCATGAACATCATGTTCGTGTCGGTGGCGGAGCGGACGAGGGAGATTGGCATTCGCAAGGCCATCGGCGCAAAACGGCGGGCGATCCTGATGCAATTCCTCATGGAAGCTTCAGGTATTTGCCTGATGGGCGGGTTGCTCGGCGTCGGCATCGCCTGGCCGATCACGTTGCTGTTGCAGAAGGCGTTCCCCGCCCAGATGTCGCTGCCGGCGGTCGCGATCGCTTTGGGCGTGTCTCTGGCGACCGGTGTCGTGTCGGGCTTCCTGCCGGCCTGGCGCGCCGCGCGCATGAACCCGGTGGACGCATTGAGGAACGAATGAAGACGGTTCCGAATGGAGTATTGGAGTATTGGAGTATTGGGAAGGGACCAGCGCCGACCCAACAATCCCATACTCCATTACTCCAACACTCCATTGCTCCAACACCCCACTACTCCATCACTCCAACACCTCGCGCCGTCCCTCATGCACCCCGCTGAAGTCAAAGAAAGCTTCGTCATGGCGCTGGGCGCGCTGGCGGCGCACAAGCTGCGCTCGGCGCTCACGCTGTTGGGCGTGCTGATGGGCGTGTTCTCCATCATCGTCGTCATGACTGCCATGCGCGTGCTCCAGCAAAACATCGAGCGCGAACTCAGCGGGTTGGGCAGCCATACGTTTCAGATTCAGAAATGGCCCGGCGCCTACTTCGGCGGGCCCGATGGCTTTGAAAAATTCTGGCGCCGCCGCAACATCACTCTCGCGCAAGGCCGACAATTCGAGGACCGGGCTTTTCTCGCCCGGAACGTCGGCCTGGAACAGAACTTCTGGGCCGGCGAAGCCAGCTCCCGTTTCGACAAGACGCCGCCCGGTGTGCGGCTGCTGGGGGTTACTCCGGGGGTGTTCCCGGCGCGGAACTGGATAGTGGCGGAAGGCCGGCAATTGACCGACTCCGACGTGGACAGCGCCCACCAGGTGTGCGTGCTCGGAGCTGGGCTGGCCACGAACTTGTTCCCGTTCGGCTCCGCGCTGGGGGATCGCGTCAAACTCGACGGCATTCATTACACCGTCGTCGGGGTGCTGGAGGCCCGCGGCGCGGCGCTGGGCGGGGATCAAGACAACTTCGCCGTCACGCCGATTACGGCCGCGTTGAACCGCTTTGGCCGGGCCTGGCACAGCTTGCGCATTCTGGTGCAGGCGCGCGATGCCGCCAGTTACGACGACACTGTGGAACAGGCCCGCGGGGTACTCCGAGCGCTGCGCCAGGTGCCGCCGGGCAAGGAAGATGACTTCGAGATTTTCTCCAATGATTCGCTCATCGCACAATTCAACTCCTTTACTTCGACCGTGCGCTGGGGCGTGGCGGTGGTCAGTTCCATAGCCCTTCTCGCTGCCGGCATCGGCATCATGAACATCATGCTGGTGTCCGTCACCGAGCGCACGCGCGAGATCGGCATCCGCCGGGCGGTGGGCGCCAAGAAACGGGCCATCCTCACCCAGTTCATCCTCGAAGCCGTGGTGCTCTGCGAGATTGGCGGCGTCATTGGCGTGGTGTTCGGAGTGCTCGGCGGCAACGCGACGGCTTACTTCCTGAAGATGCCTCCGGCCGTCCCGATCGATTGGGTCATCCTTGGGCTGCTGCTCTGTTCGTTTGTCGGCATAGTGTTCGGAACCTACCCGGCGTACAAGGCCGCGAACCTCGATCCGATCGAGTCGTTAAGATACGAGTGACCAACTGCCTGCCCCCAACGAAGCGCCAACGGCCCATGCGCCTGACCTGCCGCCGAAATCAGCACGAGCGAATCGCCGGATAACGGGCTCATGCGGCCCTCCAGCGAAGGTTGCGTTCCGGCGAGCGAGCGCCTACCTTTTGCGCCGTGGCCGTTCGCAAACGAAAGCTCGCCATTGCGCTAGAGTGATTGCCAAAAGTCATTTCCGAAATGGTGGGGCAAACCTGCCGGTTTGCCGCGGCGCCCAGCAGGGCGCCGCCCACCATTTCGGAAATGACTTTTGGCAATCACTCTAATCCATCTTCATTCCACCTGTTAATGCCCACGTTCTCTCACGACGGAATTCAGTTTCACTACCAGGACGCGGGCTCCGGCCTGTCGTTCATCTTCCAGCATGGGCTTGGCGCGGACGTCACCCAGCCGTTTGGGCTTTTCCAACCGCCGCCCGGCATCCGCTTGCTCGCCTTCGACGCTCGGGCGCACGGCGAGACGCTGCCACTCGGTGACCCGACGAAACTTTGTTTCGCCACATTCGGTGACGATCTCCGCGCCTTCCTCGGCCACCTCGGCATCGAGCGGACCCTTCTCGGTGGCATCTCGATGGGCGCAGCTCTGGCGTTGCACTTCACGCTGCGCTGCCCGGAACGCGTGCTGGGCCTGGTTTTGTCGCGCCCCGCCTGGCTCGAAGCGCCCTGTCCCTGGAACGTGAAGATGTTCACACTCGTGTCGGGACTGATTCGCAAGCACGGTCCCGCGCAAGGGTTGGTCGAGTTCCAACGCACGTCCGAGTATCACGAGACGTTGGCGAAGTGGCCTGACGTGGCCAACTCGCTTTCGCTCCAGTTCGAAAGCCCGCGGGCCGAGGAGAGCGCCGAGAAGCTTGAACGGATCATCCACGATACGCCGCACCCCGACCGCGCCGCGTGGTCAAGCGTGCGCGTCCCCACGTTGGTGCTGGGCAACCGGCTCGATCCGGTGCATCCATTCGAGTATGCGGAGGAGTTGGCAGGCGCCATCCCTGGCGCGGAGTTGCGCGAGATTGCATCCAAATCCGTCAGCGTAGAGCAACATGGAAGGGACGTGCAGGACGCGTTGGGTGCGTTCTTGAGGAGCCGGTTTATGGGTGAAAGGTTGAAGCGTTGAATCGTTAAAATGGCTAAAACGCTTGAATCGGGGATCGAGCGGTCCGGCATCGGCCTTAATTGAGCCTTTTGCGCTCCTGGCGCCTGCGCTGTGTTATCAATCAACCAAACGGCTAAACGATTCAACAGTTTAACGATTCTAAACGATTTAGCGATTTAACACTCCCACCACGATGCAGTGCTCCACCTCCCTATGGTCCGCGGACCTCAGCAACCTCGCCGCCGAGATCAAACGTGTCGAGCCATTCACCGAACGGTGGCATCTCGACGTGGCCGACGGCCATTACGTGAAGAACCTGCTGTTCTTTCCCGACCTGGTCGCGCGACTTCGACCACTGACGACGAAGCCCTTCGAGATCCATCTGATGGTAACGGACCCGCTCGCGTGGATCGATCCGTTTGTGGAGGCCGGCGCGGACATCCTCCTTTTCTGCTTCGACGCGGCGAAGAAGCCCGGCGAGGTCATCGAGGCCATCCACGCACGCGGCCGGAAAGCCGGTTGCTCGCTCCTCATTACTGAACCGCTCGACGTGTTGGAGCCCTATTGGAGCGCCCTGGATGTCTTGTGCGTCGTCGGCACGGCGATGGGCATCAAGGGCGCAAGCATGGATGCCGCCGTGCCTCGCAAAATCAAACGCGCCCGCGAGATCATTACCGAACGCGGACTGAAAACCGAGATTGAAGCCGACGGCGGCATCCGCCGCGACACCGTGCCGCTGCTGGCTGCCGCAGGCGCGGACTACATCGTGCCGGGCTCGCTCATGTTCAAGGAAGACCCGCCGGCGATGCGCCAGTGGCTGGCGTCGTTGTAGCCCGGAACATGACCAAGCTTTTCGACGTGCTCGGCCTCGGCTGCGCCGCCGTGGACGATATCCTCTACGTTCCGGCCTACCCGCCGGCGGACGGCAAAGTCGAAGTGCGGGCGCGCGAACGGCATTGCGGCGGCCTTTGTGCCACGGCGCTCGTGGCCGCCGCGCGGCTTGGCGCGAAGTGCGCCTTTGCGGGAGCGCTTGGCGACGATGACGGTTCCCGCTTCGTGCTCGACGCGTTCCGCCGCGAACGTGTGGATACGAGTCACGCCATTCGCCACAAGAACGCCGGCCCGGTTCGCTCGGTGATCGTCGTGGATGAACGGCGGCGGACGCGCAACATCTTCTACCATCTCCCCGAAGTGCTCGGCGCGGATGCGAAGCTGCCCGCCAGGGAGATCATTCTCCGGACCCGCGTGCTGTTCGTCGATCGGTTCGGCATCCCCGGAATGATTCGCGCCTCGCGCATCGCCCGCGCCGCCGGCATTCCGGTGGTGGGAGACTTCGAAAGCTTTCGGCTGCCGCGCTTCCGCGAACTGCTCGCGCGGGTCGATCATTTGATCGTCTCTGAAAACTTCGGGCGGCTGTTCACCGGCGCCAGGACGCCCGCTGCGGCAGCGGCAAGGCTCTGGCGGAAGGATCGCGCGGCGGTCGTAATCACCTGCGGCGCGCGGGGGTGCTGGTTTCTCGACGCCTCGCTCTCCAAGCCGCAGCACTTTCCCGCTTTTCGCGTGCGGGCGGTGGACACGACTGGCTGCGGTGACGTGTTTCACGGGGCCTACGCGGCTGCGCTGGCCCGAGGTTTGCCATTGGTCGAACGCCTGCGTTTGGCCTCCGCGACGGCCGCCCTCAAGGCCGTGCGGCACGGTGGGCAGGCGGGCATTCCGCGTCGGCGCCAGGTGCGGGCCTTTCTGGAAAGCCGGGGCCAGGCATAGACTTGCTGCCAAAAGTCCTGGCTACCATAAGTCACGATTGGTGGCGCACGACCTGCCGGTCGTGCGAGGCTGCGCGGCAACGCAGCCCCACCAATCGGAAATGACTTTTGGCAAACTCCATAGGATTGAGTTCTCCAATAGCTCCCCAGGATTTTCAATTATGAGCTTTCGGTCGTCGGGCCTACCGTCCCCGCGATGAAAACGGAATCGGTTCCCTCACAAAGTCAGGTCGCGTCATTGGCCAGCCACACGTTGCCGTTCGTCCTCGAAATCGCCTCCGTGGACGACCGGATTGCCATCTACCGGGCGCGTCACGAGGTCTACGCTCGCGAACTGGGCCAACACGCCGCCAACGCCGCCGGTCGACTGCGCGACACGCTCGACGATGACAACGTCTATCTCGTCGCTCGAGTCGACGGTGAACTCGGCGGGTTCGTCAGCATCACACCCGCGGGCCAGCCAACCTACTCGATCGACAAATATTTTGCGCGCGCCTCGCTGCCATTCGCGGTCGACGAGGGTCTTTGCGAAGTGCGGCTGCTGACGGTCTTGAAAGAGCACCGCGGCCGCGAACTGGCGACCCTCCTGATGTACGGCGCGCTGCGTTGGGTCGAAGCGCATGGCGGCAAGCATATTGCCGCACTGGGCCGGCGTGAGGTGCTCGACCTTTATTTCAAGGTCGGCCTTCAATCGATGGACCGGCGCATTGAATCGGGCGCCATCACCTACGAATTGCTTCACGCGACAGTTGCCGCGTTACGCGAACAAACCGAGCAATTCGGCGGGTTGCTCGAGCGACTGGAGGAACGAACGGATTGGCGGCTGCCGTTTTCGTTCCGGAAGCCCGCGGCGTGCTTTCATGGCGGGGCATTCTTTGCAGCCATTGGCGAGAGGTTCAACCACCTCGAACGCGCCGGGAGCATCATCAACGCCGACGTGCTCGACGCCTGGTTTCCGCCTGCACCGGGCGTGCTCGCGGCGTTGGGTGAACATCTCCCCTGGCTGCTGCGCACGTCCCCGCCTACGGATTGCCGAGGCTTGATTGAAACGATCGCCACGGCGCGCGGCGTGAAGCCGGAGAACATTCTGCCGGGCGCAGGTTCGTCCGATCTCATTTTCCGCGCGCTCCGGCACTGGCTCACGCCGCGCTCCCACGCGCTGATCCTCGAGCCGACTTACGGAGAGTACGCACACGTGCTCGAACGAGTCATCGGTTGCACGGTCGATCGACTCACGCTCCGGCGCCAGGAGGGCTACGAAGTGAACCTCGCCCGGCTCGAAACTGCTTTCGCCGACAAATACGACCTCGTCGTACTTGTGAACCCAAACAGTCCGACCGGCCAGCACATCCCGCGTTGTGAACTGGAAACTTTGTTGCGCCGCATCCCTCAACGCACGCGGGCGTGGGTCGACGAAACTTACATCGAATACGCCGGCCCCGGCGAATCGCTGGAGGCCTTCGCCGCGCAGAGTGAGAACATCGTCGTCTGCAAGTCGATGTCGAAGGTCTACGCGTTGAGCGGCGCGCGGGCGGCCTATCTCTGCGCCGGGCCGCACCAACTCGAAGCGTTGCGCGCAATCACGCCGCCGTGGGTGGTAAGCTTGCCCGCGCAAGTCGCCGCGGTGCGTGCACTGCAGGAGTTGGATTACTACCGTGCGCGCTGGATCGAGACAGCTGGCTTGCGCGAGGAACTCGCCTCGGGATTGGCCGGTTTGGGCTGCGAGGTGCTGCCGGGCGTTGCAAACTTTCTCCTCTGCCACCTGCCCGAGGATGGTCCGGACGCCGCGACGCTCGTCAGGCGCTGCCGCGAGCGCGACCTGTTCATCCGGGACACGGCCCTGATGGGCGCGTCCATGGGCGGCCGCACGGTGCGAATCGCCGTGAAGGATCGGGAGACGAACGAGCGGATGCTTAGGATACTTTCCGAGGTGGCGGACACCGCATTCATTTGAGCGGAGTAACCCGCTGAGCACACCCTCGAAGCGTGGACCATTGCGCAATAAGATAAACGCATCGGCGGCGATTTCCCGAAGGGAGATTTGAAAATTGCCCACCCTTTCAAGGGTGGGTTCGCAGAAGGAACGATGCCCGTCCGAAGGGACGGCTGAATTGTTCGCGGGATTCGACCGTCCTTCGGGTTAGCAATGCAGCGTTACTACCAGACTGTTTGTCGAAGCGAGGATCAGGCTCGCGATGCGTTCCACGCGATGGATGGGGTCCTTGAGGATATCGAAGGAGTCACAAGTTACGCACTAAAGCGTCATGCCGAGTCATTGCTCTGGCGTTTCGATGACGAGTTACCCGTTGTGGAGCAGATGCTCGTCGCACTGCGTCAGACAGGCCTTTTCACGGATGTACGCGAGATTCCGGAGGAGCTCTTCTGGAGCGCAAGGTCGTATGGCGTGTGAAGCATGGAACAACGCGGTCAATCCTCTGGCCGCTCCCCGTGCGGGGCCATCTTCACCAGCTTCGGATCGAAGCGGCCGAGCACTTCGACCAGATCGGCCTGGGCGGCCATCACTCCGTGAATGTCCTTGTAGACCATCGGCACTTCGTCGAGGCCGGCGCTGAGGAGTTTCACGCCTCGCTCATCGAGAACGCGGTTCGCCTCCTTCCAATCGAAAGTCTTCAACGCCTGCGTCCGGCTCATGACACGGCCGGCGCCGTGCGAGGCGGAGTTCAGTGAAGCCGCGTTGCCCTTGCCGCGGACCACGAAGCCAGGCGAGGCCATCGAACCAGGGATGATCCCGCGCACGCCTTCGCCCGCGGGCGTGGCGCCCTTGCGATGGACGATGACTTCGCGAGCTTCTCCCTCGATGACGTGCTGCTCTTTCCAGGCGAAGTTGTGATGGTTCTCCAGATCGAGCAGCACACCAGCGCCGAGATGCCGGGCGACGTGGCGGTGAATGCAGGCGTGGTTGGCCGCGGCGTAACGGCCCATCAATTCCATCGCGGCCCAGTATTCCTGCCCTTCCGAGGAGTCGAGCGAGAGCCAGGCCAGCTTGGAGAGTTCTTTGGGCAACTCAGGATGTTGCTTCACCGCCAGCTTGCTGTAGTGGTCGCAGACCTGTGCGCCGGTGCCGCGGCTGCCGCTGTGGCTGAGGAGCGCGAGGTACTCGCCCGGCTCAAGTCCCGCCGCCCGGTCCAGCACCTTGAAGGTGCCGAACTCGACGAAGTGATTGCCGCTGCCGCTGGTGCCGAGTTGCGACCATGCCTTGTCCCGGTGCGATTTGGTGACGGGGCTGACGCTCCAGTCCGCCTCCATGACGTCATGGTCGCGTCGGCGACTGAACGAGGCGCCGACGCCGAAGCGCGTTTCGGCTTCGATGGCCTTTGCGAGCCGGTCCTGCTGGCCGTCCAAGTGGCGCACCGGCAAATCGAGCACCGTCATCTTCATGCGGCACGCGATGTCCACACCGACAGCGAATGGAATGACCGCGTTGTCCGTCGCGAGCACGCCACCGATGGGCAGGCCGTAGCCGACATGGGCGTCCGGCATGAGCGCGCCCGCGACCGAGACGGGCAAGCGGCAGGCCCGCTCCATCTGCGCGATGGACTCGGCGTCGAGGTTGTCGCCCCACTTTTGGTATGTCGCGTTCATTGCGATTCGGAGTGCCGTCGGCAGCTCCCGGGGTCCGTTGGACTGCAAAACTAGCGTATAAACTTTCGCGGTCAACGGCGTACGGGACCTGGCACCTGCCCACGGGCGTACTGAGCGAGCGATCAGTCATTCCCATTCTCACCGCTCACCCCGGCCCTCTCCCCGTTAAGGGGAGAGGGAGCGCGACGAGCGGCTCTTTTCCGGACAAACGGCGCGTCCGGAGGGTCTGCGTCGAACGGCCACAAGCGGTCGCGGGCGACCCAACCTCCAAGTGGATCTCCCGCGGCTCCCTCTCCCCTCAATGGGGAGAGGGCCGGGGTGAGGGGTGAGGACGCCAGAGATTGTCGCCTGCATAACCGACATGCGACCTATACTCTCCAAGCTACGTTGTCCGCATTGCTCGCGCGCGGGCGGCATGATAAGGTTCCCCAACTCACAGCTCATGAAGTTCCTTCGGCTCACTCTAGTGCTTTTGCCTGGCACTTCCTTCCACCGATTTGTCCGGCGCGATTCGTATCACCGAATTTCTGACCGAGAATGACGGCGGATTGCGCGCCGCGGACTGGCGTAGCGCAGATTTGCAAACTGCTGTATCGCGGGTTTGCACCCGCCAGGCGACCGCGAAGGCAAGCCGTCGGAAAGTTCCTACGGTCGGCCGATTGCAATCGGCGATACAGCAAAGTGCAACTCTGCGCTACTGGGTTGGGGCTTCGCCGCGCCGTGCATCCGGGTCAACTCAATCAAGCCCAGCCAAACTCAGTCAACCTCAGGTTGATCCTGCACGAGCAAGCCCGATCAAGGCAGCGAGCCGGGGGGCGAGGGAGCAGAGGCCGAAATCCGGCTTTACAAGGCCTTGCTCCTGAAGCAGATTCTGACACGTGTCCGTGACAATGCACGAACCGGACCGGCTGGGTGGAAAGCCGGCTTCCGTTAACCGGACGTCCACCCACCACCGTTCGCTCGACGCAGCCATCCTGCGGTCGCAGACCTATTTGCTTTCCGAGCAGAAGCCTGAGGGCTACTGGGTCGGGGAATTGATCGTCGACTCCACGCTCGTCTCGGACATGGTGGCGTACCATCACTGGGACGGGAAGGTCGACCCCGAGTGGCAGCGCAAGGCGGTCAACCACATCTTCAAGCACCAATTGGCCGAAGGCGGTTGGAACATCTATTACGGCGGCCCGGCGGAGGTGAACGCCACGATTAAGGCCTACCTGGCCCTGAAGTTGGCCGGGGTGCCCGTAACCGACCCGCGCATGCTCAAGGCCCGCGAGGTGGCTTTGGCGCTGGGCGGCGTGCCGCGGATGAACACCTTCTCCAAGCTTTACCTGGCGCTGCTGGGGCTGGTGGGTTGGAACCACGTTCCGACCATCCCGTGCGAAGTGCTGCTCATCGGCAAATGGTTTCACGTCAATTTCTGGGAGATGAGCAACTGGTCGCGCGCGATGCTCGTGCCGCTGGCCATCATCAATCATTTCCGCCCCACGCGTCCGGTCAATCACGGGCTCACGCTTGACGAGCTCTATCCCAACGGCAAAGGCGAGTTGGACGAGGCGTTTCGGCCCCGTTACTTCGACTTCTCGATGCGCAACGGTTTCCTGTGGCTGGACCGGTTGCACAAGTTCGCCGAGTACGTTTCGCGCCGCGGCCTGCACCCGTTCCGCAAGATGGCGCTCAAGCGCTGCGAGCAATGGATGCTGGAACGGTTCGAGGGCAGCGACGGCCTGGCCGCCATCTTTCCCGCGATGCTCAACGCGTTGCTGGCCCTCAAGGCCCTTGGCTATCCCGACGACCATCCGCAAGTCCTCCGCGCCGAGCGGGAACTCAAGCGACTCGAACACGAGGAGGCCGATTCCATACGCATCGAGCCCTGCTTCAGCCCGGTGTGGGACACGGCCATCGTCGAAATCTGTCTCCGTGAGTCCGGCGTGCCCGCCAGCCATCCCAAAGTCAAGCGCGCTGCCGACTGGCTCATGGGCAAGGAAATTCGATTCCTCGGGGACTGGAAATACAAGAACTCCGCGCCGGTCGACCCTTCCGGTTGGGTCTTCGAGCACAACAACAAATGGAACCCGGACGTGGACGACACCGCGATGGTCTTGCTGGCCCTTCGGCTGGTGCCGACCGATGACCCGGCCCGGCGCGACGCCTGTTTCCAGCGCGGGTTGAAATGGATGCTGACCTTCCAGTGCAGGGACGGCGGCTGGGCGGCGTTCGACAAGGATTGCACCAAGTCGATCCTGGAAAAAGTGCCCTTCGCCGATCACAACGCCATGCTCGACCCCGAGTGCGCCGACATTACCGCGCGCATTCTCGAACTGTTGGGCTACGAAGGCTGGCCCGCGACGAACCCGCAAATCATTAAAGCTCTCCAGTACCTCCGCGACCACCAGGAGGAGGACGGCTCGTGGTATGGCCGTTGGGGCGTCAATTACATCTACGGCACGTGGCAGGTCTTGCGTGGCTTGCGCGCCCTGCGCATCAACATGAATCAGCCCTGGCTGCAGAAGGCCCGGCACTGGCTGGAAAGCGTGCAGCACGAGGACGGCGGCTGGGGCGAACGATGCAACACTTACGACGACCCCGTCTTCAAGGGTAAAGGCCCGAGCACCGCAAGCCAGACCGCTTGGGCCGTGATGGGTCTTTGCGCCTTCGACGATCCCAATAACGAGTCGCTCCAACGTGGTATCGACTACTTGATCCATACGCAGAACGAAGAAGGCTCGTGGAGTGAGGACGAGATTACAGGCACCGGCTTCCCGAACGTGTTTTACCTCAAATACGACATGTACCGGAACAGTTGGCCGCTGCTCGCGCTCGCCACGTACCGCAAGCTGTTTGAGCGACGTGGGTCAGAACGTCATGGGCATTCGTCCGTCAACGGCCAGACTCAGCACCTGCCCGAGACGCGCCTGTTGGAGAAGGTATGAGCAGGGGTAGCTGCGACCGTGAGGTCGCAGGCCGGATCCTCAAAGGGGATCGAAATGGTTGTGGCAGCCGGACGTTTTGCCTCCTTCCCGCGACCTCACGGTCGCAGCTACGCTCCAAATCAGTTCGCCAGCGGCTGCGTGCTGCGCAGATAGGCAAAGAGGTCGCGAACCTCTTGGTCCTTTAACGCGTCGAGCAAACCTTCCGGCATCAGACTCATTCCCGCGGAATTCATCTCGGCGATTTCCTTTACGTCGAGCGTGATGTTCTGCCCATCCAAACCGCGCAGAACAACGATGCGATCGTCGCGCTCGACGAGGAAGCCGCTAAGGCTTCGCCCGTCCTTGGTCTCGATGGCAAGGTTCTCGAAGCCCTCCCGGATTTCCGCGCTCGGGTTCACGATGTTGAGCAGCAGCGTGTCCACGTCGCTGCGCTGGTAGGTCGTGAGGTCGGGCCCGACTTTTCCGCCGCGAGCGAACAGCGTGTGGCAGGAGGCGCAAGCGGTATTGAAAAGTTTCTGTCCGGCGTAGGGGTCGCCTTTGCCTTCGCGAAGTACGCCAGCGAGTTGCTGAATTTGTTTTTGCATCACCTCCGAGGTGGGCCGGCCAGCATTGGGCCAGAGCTTGGGCAGTAGCGCGGCGAGTGGCTCCGATTTATGCCGCTGGATTTGGCGGACGGTGTCGAGCGGCACGTCGGTGGACTTGATGCGGCCGGCTTCCACGGCCTGGGCGAGGGCGAGAGACCAAGGGGCGCGGCTGGCGAGCAACGTCAGGGCCGCGGGACGGACTTCGGCGGAGTAGGCGTTGTAGTCCTTGAGTATGGCCGACGGGATGCGCGGGTCATCGTAGCCGAGGAGGGCGGTCAAGGCGGCCTTGCGCAGCGCTGGCTCCCGTTCGCTGTCGGCAACCGTCAGCAGCGCGTCGAGCGCGGACTGCGGACGGACTTCGCCGAGCACATCGATGAATTCCTGGCGGCGCTGCTTGTTGGCCTTACTGTCGGTGATGACGGCAAGCGCTCGCGTGAGCGCGGCGGGGTCCCCTGCGCGGAGTTTGAAGGCGTCCGAGCCGACATTGTGCCGGGCCATGGCGGTAATGAGTTCGTCCGGCAGACCGGCGATGGAGCGACCTTTGAAAGCTTCCTCGAATCCCTTCATCAACTTCTCGCTGTGCTCGCGAGTAGGGGAGAGGCCGAGCAGTCGAGCGCAAGTAAGCAAATCCTTGCGCGAGCCCGCGGCCGCGAATCGGCGCATGAGCCGCTCCAGAATGTGTTGCTCGACGATGGGGCGGGTCCAGAGCGGGGAATCCTCGAAGAGTTTCAGGACGGCATCGCGGTCTGACTCGCATTTCGATTCGATAGCCCACCAGATGAGGAGCGGCAGGCGCGGGTCGCGGGCGTCGTCCGTCGCCGGCGACGGAGCGCCGAGCTCCTGCTCGGCTCGAACTTCTCCCGTCGCACCATCGCGCCGAGCGGGAGCTCGGCGCTCCGTGTCGCGAGTGGAGGAAAGGATGAGGTTGCGGACGATGGGCAGGGCGTCGGCGGCGGGCAGGCGCTTGGCGGTGCAGGCGAGTTGGACGCGGACTTCAAGGTTCGTTTCGTGCGCAGACAATTCTTTGAGAACATTTCCTACTGATGATGACACTACGCCGTCCTCCCCAACGAACCGTACAGTCCAGAGTCGGGGATGCGGAGGAACATCCGAACGCTGAAGATAGAACAAAGCGAGCTCATCATTGAACCGACCACCGACAAACGATGCCCAGACCATTTCCAAGCTGCCTTGTTCCGCTTCTGGACCGCCACTCCTCGAGATTTTGAAGTTTGAGAGACCGTTGAAATCAACATTCTGCTTATCCGCCACGATTCGCTGCGCAGTCTGCCGCATCCAAATGTTGGAATGGTGTAATTGATCGTAGAGCTTTCCGAGGAACGACGAGGCACTGGCAAAGTTGGACTTTTCGGTCGGTTTCGCCCCCTTCTTCTTCAACCGATAAATTCGCCCATTGCTCGTATCGATATTGCCTTCCTGGTTGCGCGTGTGCGTGACCTGGCGGTCGTACCAGTCGGCGATGTAGATGGCGCCGTCGGGGCCGGTCTTGATGTCCACGGGGCGGAACCACGAATCGCTGCTGGTCACGACCCGCTCGAGGTCGCGGGTCTTGAAGGTCGAGCCATCGGGCGTGATTTCGCTCAGGACGATGCGGCCCTGTAGCGGCTCGACGCCGAAGAGTTTGCCGTCGTAGCGCGCCGGCAGCGCGCCGCCATGGTAAATGATGAACGTGTGGCTGAAGCGTTCGCCCTTGGTGCCCGGCATGTCCGGGAAGTAGCCGAAGGCATACGGGTTCGAAAGTTCGCCGTGTTTCTCGAAGCCTTTCCGAAGGTAGGCGCCCTGCATGTAATGGAAGCCGCGGGTGTCACCGCCGTTGTGGCCGGAGAAGAGCCGGCCTTTGTCGTCGAACTCGACGCCGAACGCATTGCCGCCGCCCTCGGCGAAGATTTCGTAGATGCGGCGCTCGGGGTGGTAGCGCCAGATATTCTGGCCCTGCGAATAGACGGGCGGTTCGCCGGGGCGGGTGGAGCGACGCAGGTAGTCGGGAGGCGCGGTTGCCCCCTCACCCCGGCCCTCTCCCCCTCGGAGGGGGAGAGGGAGAACGGTGGCGGCGCTCTTTGGCGAATCGGGCGGCCCGGATTTGCCAGCGCTAGGAGCACTCTTCTCCCTCTCCCCCTTGTTGCGGTCCTCCCTCTCACCCACCGGGGGAGAGGGCCGGGGCGAGGGGACGCCCGGCGCGGTGGGGCGAGCGTCCTCGCGAGCCTCCTCCACCGACCTGGTAGGGCCGACCTGCTGGTCGGCCTGGACGCGCGGCAGCGCGTCCCTACCGCCGCCTGGCGCCCTCACTCGCACATTCGCCGTCACCGTGCTGCCTTGCGCGGCGTAAAGCCAGCCATCCGGGCCCCAGCGCAAGCTGTTCACCACCGAGTGCGTGTCTTCGAGGCCGAACCCTTCGAGGACAACTTCCGGATCGCCGTCTGGAACGTCGTCATCATTCCTGTCGGGATAGAACAACAAGTACGGTGGATTCAATACCCATACGCCCCCACGGCCCTTCGCGCAGGACGTGGCGATGTTCAACCCGTCGACGAACACCTTGTGCTTGTCGTAGACACCATCGCCGTCGGTGTCCTCGTGAATGCTGATGAGATCGAGCCCCTTGATACCCCGCGGGGGCGGCTCGGGTACCTTGTCGTAAACCGCTCGCCAGAACTTGTCACGGCTCACGACATTTAATCCGGCGGGCGCAGGATACTGGCGATACTCGACTACCCACATCCGCCCGCGCTCGTCGAAAGTGAGGAAGACGGGTTGCGCAACGAGCGGCTCGGCGAGGACCTGCTCGATTTCGAGATCGTCGGGAACCGTGAAGGTCTTCGCGGCTTCGGCGGGCGGGAGCGGCGTGCTGCGGTCGGACATCTTGTGGCCAGGGGAGGGAGCGGGCGTGGGGCCGGCTTCGATTTTCGCGAACGTGGCGGCGGAGGGTGCCCCCTCACCCCGGCCCTCTCCCCCGGTGGGGGAGAGGGAGACGGCTCGCGAGGACGCTCGCCCCACCGGCGAGGGGGCAGCCCACGCCAAATCATCTCCCGTCCGAAACTCCCATGGGCCCTCCAGCCGAATGTGTTGCTTTTCCGTGCCGACTATTGGCGCATCGCCCTTGAAACCACCACGTCCCTCGTTGTCGTAAATCCGGATTGCGATCCAATTCCAGTCCCCAAACAGAAGCGAGTCCGCGGGCAGCGAGTAACGGCTGTCCGCCTCGACGCCATTCTGGTATTGCGGCGGGAACTTTCCCGCGCCTCCGACTTTGGCGCCGTTGACGATTGCCTCGTGCGCATTGTCCACTGCGGCCACGGCAAGCGTGACCGTCTGCCCGCGCCAGTCGGCCGGCAACTTCACCGCACACCGATACCACGCGAAACCGTCGTGGGTAATTTTTGCCGTTTCTTCCCAAGCGCCCGGGACGTTCACAAGCCGCCACCCGCTCTCTTGTGCCCGGACACCCGCTCCGAACAACAGGAGCCCGAGGCAGGCAATCAGCGAACGGGCATTCATGCCGTCCGTTATGGAACGAGCCCCGCCGCGAGGCGAGCCAAAATGGAATGCCCAGGGATGCTTGGCCCAGGGACGCCGGCAGGATGCCGGCGCTCAGTCGAGCATTTGGTCGAAACAACGAAACCGCTGATGCCCCTCAGCGGTCAGTGGTTAGGACGCAGGAAATGAAGGCTAGACCGCAAACCTGCGCCCGACCATCATGCCACGCGCATCCAGCCGCTTGTGGTACAGTGAATAATCCGTGAGCCGTGACATCTAGACTTTATGCAGCCGATTGACCTGAAGCCTGCCGGTAGTTTCAATCCCGTGGCCGTGCCGCGCCACGTGGTTCAGCAGCGCTTCCGCCAGCCCAAGCACAACATCCCCCAGACGCCCTCCGAGCGGGCGCGCATCCTTCAAGTCATCCGGCATTACGTGGTCGAGTTCAATCCCGTGCCGCCGCTGCCCGTCGAACAACTCAAGGAGCACGCGAACAAAGTGGTCGAGATGCTCGGGTGCGACGCGATCTACCGCGACTACGTCGGCGTGCTGCTCAACAACGAGATGTGGCGCGAGCAACTGGCCAGCGTCCCTTACGAGCGGCGGCTGTTGCTCCTGCCCAAATGCCTGCGCGTCGAAGCGAAGTGCCCCGCGCCGTTCGATGAGTTCGGATTGCTCTGCAAGCAGTGCGGGCTCTGCACGATTCAGGATTTGCAGAACGAGGCCGAGAAGCTCGGGTACGCCGTGCTGGTCGCCGAAGGCTCGGCCATCGTCATGAGCCTCATCCAAACCGGGAAGATCGAAGCCATCGTCGGCGTGAGTTGCCTGCCCGTGTTGGAACGGGCCTTTCCCTACATGGAGGCGGCGGCCATCCCCGGCGTCGCCGTGCCGTTGCTCCAGGATGATTGCATCGACACCACTGTCGATCTCGACTGGGTCTGGGACTACATCCACCTGACCAGTGATGACAAAACGCGCCGGCTGGATCTCGGGGCGTTGCGCGACGAGGTGGACTTCTGGTTCAGCCCCGCTGCCCTCGATCTGATCATGGGCAACGCCGAGGGCGACACCGAGCGCATCGGCCGCGAATGGCTCCGGCGGGCCGGCAAACGCTGGCGGCCGTTCCTCGCGGTGTCCGCGTTTCAAGCGTTGCGCGCCGACACCCACAAGCCGCTGCCGGAGGACTTGAAGAAAATCGCCGTGGCCGTCGAGTGCTTCCACAAGGCCTCGCTCATCCACGACGACATCGAGGACAACGATGCGTTACGTTACGGGGAAAAAACGTTGCACGAAGAATACGGCGTGGCCGTCGCGCTCAACGTGGGCGATCTGCTCATCGGCGAGGGCTACCGGCTCATCGCGTCCTGCAAGGCGAGCGCGGAGGCGAAAGCCGAAATGCTGCGCGTCGCTGCTGAAGGCCAGCGCCAGCTTTGCCGCGGGCAAGGCGCCGAACTGTGCTGGGCCCGCACGCCAGCCCCGCTGACACAACAGCAAGTGCTCGACATCTTCCGCAAGAAGACTGCGCCTGCTTTCGAGGTGGCGCTGCGGTTGGGAGCGCTCTACGCCGGTCTCGAACAGCACGAGGAGGTTGGCGACGTGCTGGCCGTTTACAGCGAAGCGCTCGGCATCGCCTACCAGATTCGCGACGACCTCAGCGACCTTGGAGCGGGCGGCGAGACCAACGACATCGCCGGCCTGCGCCCGAGCCTGCTGCTGGCCGTGGCGCACGAGAAGGCGAAGGACGCGCAGAAGGAACTCCTGGCGAGTGTGTGGCGACGTCAGCTTCCCGATGGCATCGGCACGCCACAAATCGAGGCGCTCTACACCGAGCTCGGAGCCGACCATCGCGCCCGGACGTTGCTCGAGACTTACAAAGAAGAAGCCATCCGCTGCCTGCGCGACTTGGAGAACCCGAACTTGAAGGGACTCCTTCGCCGCGTCATCGGGAAGATTTTCAACGACGTCGAGATCAAGGGCTGGTGTAAGGAACAGGAGCAGCGCAACGCGGCCAATGGCGTGGGACGGCCGGCTGGGCCCGAAATCCTCCAAACTGTCCTGACGTCCGGGGCAAACTAGTAGGACAGGCATGCTGCCGGTCTCCGGGGCTTCCAGCCCCAGTCTCCTTCGCGGGCAAGATGCCCGCAGTAACAGGCTGGAAGCCTGTCCTACTATTGTAGTGCAGGCTTCCGAGAACCGCAGGTTGTCCAGACGGTGAGGCCGAATTGAGTCGCTTGCCCGACTGGGCCTCGCTACGCAAGATGTCCGGGATGGCCATGACGATAATTCCCGCGACCACAACGGCGGAGGTGGTGCATGCACGCGCTTTGTTCCTCGAATATGCCGCCGAGTCGAAGCTCGACCTTTGTTTCCAGGGATTCGAGGAGGAGTTGGCCACGTTGCCCGGGAAATACGCGCCGCCAAGCGGCCGGCTGTTGCTGGCGCGCGACGGCGAAAAGACGGCTGGCTGCGGCGCGTTGCGCGAATTGTCGGAGGGCGTGTGTGAAATGAAGCGGCTGTTCGTCCGTCCGGCGTTTCGCAAGCAAGGCGCCGGGCGATTGCTGGCTGCGAGGCTCGTCGAGGAAGCGCGGCGGATCGGTTACAAGGCGATGCGGCTGGACACGCTGGCCTCCATGCACGCGGCGCTGGCGCTTTACGAGTCACTGGGGTTCCGACTGATTCCGGCATACTACGCCAATCCGCTGGCGGAGGTGGTTTACCTGGAACTGGCCTTGTAGCGAACCTCGCGCCGTAGCTGCGACCGTGAGGTCGCGGACGGACGTACAAGTCCTTTGCGTGAGCTCGACTGCTGTAAATCCACCCGCGACCTGACGGTCGCAGCTACTTCAGCCGGTCGAAGTTCTTTTTCAGAATCTGCCAGTCTTTGAGGCCGGCGACTTTGGCCTGCGCGTCGGTAATGATCTTCGACTCGTTGGCATTCTTCGTCGGACGTGTCGTGTTCCTGTAGAAGATGCCGAAGTGGCCGGGGAAGGGTTGGTCGGCCAGCTTGTACGCGGCGTGTTCGTCGGTCACGTCATGCTCGGGAGAGACGAGTTGGAAGACGCCGCCCTTGCGCGGGTTGCTGGCGTCGAACGCGCCTTCATAGAATTCGACGCATTCGCTCAGGCATTCGATGAAGCTGAAGCCGTCGTGGTCCATCGCGGCTTCCATCATCTGGAGGACGTGGTTCGGGTTCGTATGGGTCGTGCGGGCGACGAACGTGGCCCCGGCGCTGATGGCCTGCTTCATCGGGTTGATGGGATGATCCATGGCGCCCCATTGGTCGGTCTTGCTCTTGAAGCCCAGCGGGCTGGTGGGTGAGGTCTGCTTTTTGGTCAGTCCGTAAACCCAGTTGTCCATCACGACGTAGGTCATCTTGATGTTCTTGCGGGCGGTGTGATTGAAGTGATTGCCACCGATCGAAAACGCGTCGCCATCGCCGCCGAAGACGAATACGTGCAGGTCCGGTCGCGAGAGCGAGATTCCGCTGGCGAACGGGAGAGCGCGGCCGTGGATGTAATGCGCGCCGTGGGCTTGCACGAAGTAGGGGAAGCGGCTGGAGCAGCCGATGCCAGCCACGGTGGTGATCTTCTCATGCCACAGCTTGCGCTTCTCAATGAGCTTGAAGTACAGCGCAAGCACGGAGAAATCGCCGCAGCCGGGGCACCAGGTCGGGTGGTCCGCAGCGAGTTCCTTTTTCGTGAGGCCTTTGCGTTCCTCGGCGCCAGGGACGGCGGGCGCGGGGACGCTGGTAATGTTGCCCGGGCGGGTGGCAATTTCTGAAGTGGGAGTGGGGGTGCTCATACAGCTCTGGTTACGTCGTTTAATCGTTGAACCTTTAAAATCATTGAACCGCTAAATCGCTTTTGCATTGGACGCATCGCGCAGTAACGCATCATAGCTTTTTCATGCCGGCAGAAACGGCCTCCTTGGCGCGGTCGAGGATCTCGCGCACCTTCCAGGTGAGGCCGTCGGTCTTGTTAATGCCACGTATTTTGGGATCGGCATACCGCGCGCGCAACAGGCTGCCCAACTGGCCAAAACCGTAAAGACCCTCGTCGTTCATTTCGACGACGAAGACGTGGTTGAACCCGGCGAAAATCTTGTCCAGCCCTCCCGGCAACGGATTCAGATGCCGGATATGGAGCGAAGAAACGCTATCCCCGGCCTTGCGCGCACGTTCGACGGCTTCGCGGATGGGACCGCGCGTGCTGCCCCAGCCGACGAGCAAGACATTGCCTTCGGGCGGACCGAAGACCTGCGGGATCGGCAGCTCCGTGGCCAGTTTCTGGAGTTTCTTGCGCCGCTTGGCGGTCATCTGCATGTGCAGCTTGGGCGAGCCGGTCGGATGGCCTAGTTCGTCGTGTTCGAGGCCCGTGGCAATGGGATACTTGCCACTCAAAATGCGCGTGCCGGGCGCCACATGCTGGGTGACCCCGTCGGGCGCGTTCAAATCGTAAGGCTTGTGGTCGGCTCGCGGGCTGAGGTCGGGCGAGATATCCTGGCAGCATTTCTCCAGATCCGGCTCGGTGAACGCTTCGATGCGCGTGGCGATGCCCTGGTCGGTCAGCACGATCACGGGCACGCTGTACTTGCGCGCAACGTTCACCGCTTCGATGGCCGTGTAGAAGCAATCCTCCACGTCGGCCGGCGCGATGACCACCCGCGGGCTGTCTCCATGCCCGCCGAAACAAGCGATGTTCAGGTCGGACTGCTCGGTATTGGTCGGCATGCCCGTGGAGGGACCGCCTCGCTGCACGTCGATGATGACCAGGGGGAGTTCGGCCATCACGGCCCAACCGAGGGCTTCGGTCTTGAGGGAAATGCCTGGACCACTCGAGCCGGTGACCGCGACGCGCCCGCCATAGCTGGCCCCGATGGCCATCGAGATGGAAGCAATCTCATCCTCGCACTGGACGAACGTGCCGCCGTACTTCGGAAGTTCGCGCCGGAGCAATTCCATGATGTCCGACCACGGTGTAATCGGGTAACCCGCGCCGAAGCGCACGCCCGCGGCGATGATGCCGAAGGCCAGCGCCTCGTTGCCGGACATCACGATTTGTTGGCGGTCGGAGCCTTTTTGCGACTCGGCAAACTGGAACGTCTCGATTATGCCCCCAAGCGCATGGTTGTAGCCGGAGTGAAATGCCGTCAACGCGTTCTGCGCGATGCTCGGGTCCTTGCCCGTGAATCGCTCCGTGACCAGCTTCTCGAGTTTTGGCACGTTGAGGTCGTACATTTTCGCGATCAGGCCGAGGGCAAAGATGTTTTTGCCCTTGTCCTTGGCCGTGCCGCCGATGGCTTCGACGGTCAGACTGGAGATCGGCACTCCCAGGTGATTGTAAAGCGCCCTGTTTGCCTCGGGGATCTCGGTGACGTGATCCGAATCATAGAGGACGATGCCGCCCTTCCTAAGAGAGCTGATGTGGTCGTTATACGAATGCTGGTAGAAGGCCAGCAGCACGTCCGCTTCGTCGCCCGGACTGAGCACCTCGCCCGAACCCACACGCACCTGGAAGATTGAGGGTCCACCCGAAATCGTGGACGGAATGGTCATGAACGTCATGACCTCCTGCTCGCTCCGGCCCGCGAGCCGGGCCAGGAACCCGCCGATGGCCTGGATGCCATCCTGCGAATTGCCCGCGATGCGAATCACCGCTTCGTTGATCCGCGAAACCTTTGGGGGGCCACCCGCGGGAGTGGCTGTTGCAGTCGAATCACTCATGAACACACACAGATTAAACGTTCTGATTCCGCTCCGGTCTTCGAGGCCCGGAGACAAATATAGGCAAATCCCGGGGGACTTGCCACACCGGAGCCTAACATCGGCGGGGGGGGTGTCAAACGTTAAGGCAAATTCCATCTTTCTGATGGAAGGCAGGTTAGGCAGGGAGCGAAAATGACCCCGCCAGCTCAAGCACGCAGACTCGCAAAGAAATAAGGAGCGGTAATGCAATCGGCGTACTGGATTACCCGCGGTTCATTGGTTCACCGATTCGCATGCGGCTGGTTAGTGGGGCAGGCGTCTCGCCGCGGTGGTTCACGGCCCGGTGCCAATGGGCGTAAACACGCCAGGCTGTGCCGGAACGCGGTCTTCAAAAAACGGATTTTCACCTCTTGACATACTACTACCAAAGTAGTATTACCGCATTAATACCTCGCGCGCATGAAGCCGCACCGCATCCACCGCCTCGGCGACCTCCAATTGCGCATCATGCAATCCCTGTGGCAGCGCCGCGAAGCCACCGTTGCCCAGGTGCTCGAAGATCTCTCCGACCATTCCGACCTCGCCTACACCACCGTCGCCACCATGCTTCGAAAAATGGACGCGCGCGCGCTGGTCCGGCACCGGGTGGATGGCCGCGCTTTCATCTACTCGGCGAACGTCGCCGCACAGGACGTCTCCCGCGGCATGGCGGACCATCTCGTGGACCGGCTTTTCGAAGGCAGCCTGCTCGACGTGGTCAACCACCTCTTGACGACCCGCGAAGTCAGCCGTGAGGAATTGAGCCAGCTGGAAAAACTGATCGCCGAACGGAGGAAAAAGTTATGAGTGGCGAGCCGCTGTGGACGATTTGTTGGTCTGTCTTCGGGTTGCTCGCGGCAGAGGCCGCGCTGGTGGTGAGCATCGCGGCGCTGATTGCGCGCAGCGTTAAGGCGGCAGCATGGCGGAGGACGGTATGGCAAGGCTGCACCCTCGCGCTGCTTGGCGTGCTGGCGCTGGAGGTCAGCGGCAGCGCCCGCTACATCGCGGCCTTCGCTACAGGAAAAAACCGTGCAGCGCATCGTCCGATGAAAGCGTCTCCGGCCGCTGCGGAAATGCGAAACGATACGGTGTTCGAGCCGCTTCAGGCATCCGTCAAGCAAAGCTCGCAGCCCAACATTGGCCTAAGTCGAGATTTGCGACTCGAAGCCTCGGTGGGCGTTCCCCCTGCGGCTCGCGAGGGCGCTCGCCCCACCCCACCGACACCGGCCAAAACGGCGGAAACGGGTTTGCCTGCCCCAAGCTCGCAGGTGCCATCGCCGTCAGGTGCTGTTCCGTCCAAGGGCGTCGAAACCGATCCCATTTCTTCCCATGAATCGGGTAGGGCCGACCTGCCGGTCGGCCTGGACGCGCAGCAGCGCGTCCCTACCGGGATCATGGCTCCGTCGAAGTTCGAACTGGAGCAACTCACTGCGTGGCTTGTCCTGTCGTGGTTCTGCGGCGCGCTGGTTTTCCTCGCGGTCAACACGATGCGCCGCCTGTCGTTCTCCTTGCTCCGCCACCGCAGCCGGACCATTGCCGACCAAGCTCTCCGCAAACGCGTCGAAGACCTGGCTGGCCGGATGGGGCTCCGCGGGCCGATTCACCTGTTCGAGTCGGCACGCCTGCTCGGGCCGGTCGCCGCGGGAGTGCTGCGGCCGGCCATCGGCCTGCCTCCGCGATTCGCCCTCGAGCACACCGCCCAACAGCAGGACGTGATGCTCGCCCACGAAGTCGCGCATTTGGCGGCGAAGGATCCCCTTTGGTCGAGGCTGGCCGATGTTCTGGCCGCTTTGCTCTGGTGGCATCCGCTGGTTTGGTGGACGCGCAGACAACTCGGCGCCGCCAGCGAAACTGCCGCCGATGAATCCAGCCTGCTCGTTCAGGATGGCCCTCGCGTGCTCGCGGAGTGTCTGGTCGCCCTGGGCGGGCGTCTCACCCGTCAGCAGCCTGTGGGCGGGATGGGAGTCGATGGCGCAGGTTTTCGTTCCGCCCTCGGTCGCCGAGTCGAGCGACTCCTGGATCTGCCTTCCCGTGAATGGAGGGGGCCGGGCCGCATTCGTTGCCTGCTGGCACGCACAGTAGCGCCTGCTGCACTCGTCGGCGCCGTGATTTTCTGCACCGCCTGGACAGTTCCTCAACCATCAACGCACGGAGACCGTATGAAGAATCCCGTTTGGAATCGCACCGTTTCGCTGTATGCCCTGCTCGCCGCGCTTTTTTCTCCCGAGCCGCCCGCCGGCGCCGCGGACACCCCAAGAGCCATTCCTGTCAAGCCGGCCGTGGTCGAACCGCTTTCCCCGCCGCCTGTGCCCCCTGTCGATCCCCCAGGGCCGGATGCCGTGGCGAAGTTGAAAGCCAAACTCGATTCCATCGTCATCGACCAGATCACCTTCGATTCAATTCCATTGGGCGAAGTGGTGAAGTTCTTGATGCAGGAAGCTGCTGCGAAAGATCCAGAGAAAGCGGGTGTGAACTTTCTCTTCGGCCAGCCCGCGGAACCGATTCGAGGCCAACTCGCGATCGACCCCGCCACGGGCCTCCCGACCGCCGGGGCAGCTCCTGAGGTGCCGGACCTGATGGCCACGACGATTCGCATCGTTCCACCGCTCAAGAAAATCCGCCTCATCGATGCGCTGGATGCCATCAAACGCGTCGCCGACCAGCCCATCACCTATACCCTCGAGGGCTATGCGGTCGTCTTCAGCCTCGATGTGCCGAGGATTCACAACGCTTCAGGGGTCGCGCCGTTGCAGCCGTCTCCGCCGCCCCAGGTTGTCCAGTCCTATACCCGCTCCTTTAAACTGGACACGAACACGTTCTTCGTCAGCGTGAAAAAGTTGTTCGACCTCCAGATCGACCCGGCATCCGAGAACATCGCCATGCATGTTCGTGCATTCATCTTTAACAGGTTGGGCGCGAAATTGAACGCACACGATAGCATCGTCCTCTACAACCCCCTCACCGGCGTGTTGCTTGTGCGCGCCTCGCAGGAGGATCTCGACACCATCCGCGCTGTTATTGAAACGCTTGGCGGCGCCGCGGCCGACTCCGATCCTTCACTCGCCCGCAGCAAGGAAAAGTCGCCGTTGCCCCCGACGAAGCAATAGCCGGCATTGGTTCATGAACCGACCCTTGGTAGACCTTAGTAGCAGCCGACGTCAGGAGGCTCAAACTTACTGGTCAAAGAAGATCAGAGCCTCCTTACGTCGGCTGCGACATTCATCGGTCGCAAGCGTAGAATAATCTGCCCGGCCTCTTCTGATTCATTGACCATGCTTCACCAGCCAATCCTTGCTCCGTGGGCGCGGTTGTTTGTTTCGCTTGCGCTTGAAGTCATCCTGGTCTTCGCGCTGACAGCGCTTCTGGCGCGCCTGGTTCGCTCGGCGTCCGGCCAGCGCCCCGCGGGGAATGCGGTCCACACCGACGCCGACCTTCACGAACGCACCAACTCGGTGCCTTCGCAATTACCGCCGCCGCTGAAGTAACCGCCGTCGGCGCAGGGGCGCGCTGCCGCGCGTCCCACTTCTCCCGTCGCGAAGCGACGAATCGGCTTCCCTTCAATCGCAGCGGATCGCTTTTTGGAAAGATCGATTCGCGAAGCTGCACCCGGATGTCGGCACGTTCAGGGGGAGGGTTTCATCATCGATTGCGAGATAGTGAGCGTTATGGGCAGAAGTGGCAATACGTACGGGAGAATCCAGTGCGGCACAGGTTGGCGAGGTGTGCCGAGGATGGCCTACTTCGGGCGAGTGCACGAGATTTGGGATAAGCAACGAAGTTTGGGCCGAGCGGCAGCTCGGCCCTACCAAGCTCAAGGGACAACCAGCTTGAAGAAGCGCGGCGGGGGCAGACTAACCGGCAACTCGTAAACAGCGCCGTTGACCCGGCCCGTCGCTGTCAGCAGTGGCCAACTCGTGGAGCCGTCGAGCACGTTAGTGGATTGCACGCGGAAGCCCGGCGCGGCGGCGGGCCAGCGTAGGAGGTAGTTGGTGCTCGTTTGCACAATCGTGAGCGTGGGCTGAAGTGTGGCGGTCAACTCCAGGTCGAAGCCGAGGTCGCTGCTGTTGGTCGTGGCCTGGTGGACCTCCACCGCGAGAAGGTTGGTGCCCGCCACGAGCGACTGCGCCTCGAGCGTCGCTCGGAGCCAGTTCGTCTCCGCCGCGCCGTTGATGGTCGCGAGCGCCAGAGTGCTCGCGTTGATGGCGCCGGCGGGAAGGTTGGTGCGGAAAACCTCGACACCATTCAAATAGACCACGGCGCCGTCGTCGATTTGCGTGTCGATGCGCAGCGGCCCGAAGAGCGCGGGATCTTCCACCGGAAACGCGTGGCGAAAATAGCAGGCAATGGGTTTCGACGCAGCGTTGGTTCCGAAGAGCAGGGTCGTCCACTCGCCATCAAGGCCATAACCGAGGCGTCCGAATCCTTCGAACCATGCGCTGTCATTCAACAAACGCGTCGCCCAGGCGGGTCCGGGATTCGTGCCGCCATCCAAATAGCGCCATCGGCTCTGCGCAGGCACGAGAACGACGTGCGCCGACTCCGTCTCCGCCAGCAACTGCAAGTCGAAGCTGAGGTCGCTGCTGTTCGTGGCGCTTTGGTGCACTTCGACGGCCACGACGTTGTTGCCGACCACCAGCCGTGCCGGGTCAAGGGCCGCCGTGTAGTAGAACGTGCTCTCGTCGGGCGCGGGCACGGCACCGAGCGCCAGCGTCGTTTGCGTGACGATACCGGTGGGCATATTGCTGCGGAACACTTCCGCGCCGTTCAGATACACGACCGCGCCGTCATCCCGGAGCAGGCGCAAGGTGAGCGCACGGACCGAATTCGTACTGGCGAGGGTGAAAGCGTGCCGAAAATACGTCGTAATGAACTTGTTCGTGGTGGACGGGCCATAGCTCACGACGGTGGCTTCGTCGCCGTCGCCGTAACCGAAGGGAGCGAGACCGCGCAGCCAGGTGCCATCATTGAACGTTCGGGAGACCCAATTGGCGCCGGGATAAACGCCGGTGTCGAGGCGGCGCCAGTCCGCCCCCGAATCGACGAGCGTCAGCGTGTTGGCGGGGGCGGGAAGACTTGTGCCACCGAGCGACCTGTCACCCGCCCGCCAGGCTTTGATCGCATCGGACAACTCCGGCTTGGCCAGGTCTTCGTGGCCGAGTTCCCAAAAACCGATGCCACGCGCGACCCTCCCGCCGCTAAGGACCGTGGTGCGGAGATCGAGCAGGGCGCTCATCTTCTGTTTCACGTTGTCGGGAGTGGTCCACCAGGCGGCGTCGAAATTGACTTCGCGCGCATCGGGATCAGTGCTGTTGAGGAAGCCGAGACGGTTGGTGCTCCAGGTGTCGCTGCCAACGAACCAGGAACGATTATCCGACGAATAGAAGGGCAGGCCCACGATGATCTTGGACTCGGGATAGCCATGTCCGATGATGTAATCCACGGCGCCTTTGGCCGCGGCCTCGATGCTCCCGCCGCCCAAGCCGAGGAACTGCACGCTGCCCGGTTTGCGAATCGGGCCGTTGGCGGGGTTCTTCCAATCGTAAGCGATGCAGAAACAGAAATCGCTGTAGTCGCGAACAGCAGTCCAGTCGGTCCCCGCCAGCCAAAAGCCGGGTCCTTGCACGAACATGACGATATACTCCGGGCTTCGCGCTTTGACCGTGGTGTAGACCGCTTGCAGGAACGCCGTGAAATTGTCGCGCTCGGCTGCGGTATTGGGCCATTCCCAGTCGAAGTCCACGCCGTCAAACCCGTAAGTGACCAGCGCATTGGCGATGTTGGTCGCGGCCGTCGCGCGCAGAACGGCGTTGGACGTGACCGTCTCGAAGTCGCCGACGACGCTCATCAGCACAGCGCAACTGCGCGCGTGGGCGTTCGTGATCAGGTAAGGCCGATAGACGTCGGAATTACCGTAAGTAAAGTCGAAGGAGCCATCTGGATTGAGCAGCGTGAAGGCCAGGGCGATGATGTCGAGTGCCTCGTAATTCAGCGCTGCGATGTTCTGGGAGGTCGTGCCCACACCATTTCGAATCGCGTTCAAATAGCCGACGCTCAACGGACCCGGTCGAAGCAAGCTCAAGCCGCGCACCGGCGCGGCAGCAGGAATGGCCGGCGCAGCCCCCAGCACCAGCACCAGGAGTAGGGTGAACAGCCAGGCGACAAACTGTAGCGGCGCTCTGTGAGCGCCGAACAAGGTGCACATTCTGGCCCGATTTCGGCGGTCACAGACGTCACAGACCGCCGCTACAATCGCGCTTGGAGTTTTTGAACGGGCTGCCAAGCCTGAGGCTCTGCGCGGGGAAAACATGACCAGAGAATTATGCACGGACCATGGCATGGCCGCAACCGGCAGTTGGCTCCACCGCCGAGGAAATGATTGCGTGGACCAGTTTTGATTGACAGGAGAAGTCTGTTTGAGAACGCTGCATGCACGTCCTTGGTCTTCTTTTAATCAAACGCTCGGACTGAATTGATTTGGCGCTGAGGCGAGGCGCTCAGGCCGTGCGAATCCGCTAAGCGGCGGTCTGTTTTCAGTGAGAGAAGTCTGTCTGTCCTCCGGTATTTGCAAACACCCAGTGCCTTGCGCAAGCAAGTGCCCAAAACAAACAAACAACAAAGGAAAATCCATGAACGTTAGAACAAAGTACAGGACGTACGCCTCGCGGTGGTTCACACGGCAAACAGCTGCGAGATTATTGGCCACTGTGGCTGCTTGTGCCGCGGTCCTGGGCCGGCCGGCTGGAACGCTTGGGGCGGAGGTGGCCACCGACCAGTTGGATTATTCGCCCGGAGCCACCGCGAACATCACGGGCAGCGGATTCGCCGCGGGAGAAACGGTGGTCCTTCAAGTCTTGCACGCCGATGGCACGGAGTCGACCGGCGCCGACCATGATCCCTGGAGCGTGGCTGCGGACGCCGAGGGGGCCTTCACCACGAGTTGGCACGTCTGCGAGGATGATTGCCTGGGCTCGACGCTTCAGCTCATTGCGGCGGGGCAGACTTCGGGCTTGTTCGCAGAGACCTTCTTCACCGATGCGGTATTTGCAATTCGGCTAACGAATGTGGTGTCGCTATCCGGAGGGTGCCGGCGCACTGTCAATAGCACGGCGACCTCCCAGACCTTCCTTCAGGTCGGGCACACCTATCAATTCACGTTTCTCCTGGTAACCAATGTGTCGCCAACCAATCCGGTCCTGGCTTGCCTGGCGGTCAATCCACCTGTCATCACTTTTGCCGTGGGCACGAACTTCGGCACCGTTCCATTGCTGGCGGGGCCCCTCGCCCCAGGATCAGCCGTTTACTCGACCCCACCCTTCATTGTTCCCGCCAATGCGTGCGGAGATACGACGCTCACTTTTGGATGCGACAATGGCTCGACGCGTGTGGTGCAGGGTATAGCGCCGTCTACGAACACGGTGCGGCTGATTGCGTCCCTGGATTGCTCGAATGCCATTCCCTGCACGGGACCGCAGGCGCCCACCATCACCTGCCCGCCTACTGTAACCCGAAGCAGTAGTAACCTGTGCTCCGCGGTCGTGTTCTATCCGCCGCCTTCAGTCACTGGATTTCCCGCGCCAGTCGTGACCTGTGTGCCCCCTTCTCCAAGCATTTTCCCTGTGGGCAATACAACCGTCAACTGCACGGCCTCGAACAGCGCGGGCACCGCCAGCTGTTCGTTCACCGTGAGGGGCATTGATAGCCAGAGACCCACGATCACCTGCCCTGCCAATACCACGGTCCCAACGGCCCCCGGCCTGTGTTTGGCGAACGTGTCCTTCCTCGTCGGCGCGTCGGATAATTGTGAAGGCGTCACGGTCAGTTGCGTGCCTTCGTCAGGGTCGGTTTTCCCGAAGGGCACGAATCTGGTTCTCTGCACGGCGCGGGACGCATCGAGCAACTCGGCGAGCTGCACGTTTTTCGTGACGGTCGTGGATTTGGAACCTCCGTTTATTGAGAGTTGCCCACAGACGATCACGGTGTCCGTGGGCGCGAACTGCATGGCCGCTGTGCCCGACGTGACAGGACAGCTCAGCTTGGTGGACAATTGCACGCTCATCGAGAACTTGAGCATTACCCAAGATCCGCCCGCCGGCACACTCGTTGGCCCAGGTCAGACGACGATCACTGTGACGGTGACGGATGCGGACGGCAACGCAAGCCAATGCACGACCGACTTCACGGTCGTCAATGCAGCGCCCCTCATCACGACACTCACCGGACCAAGTGGACCGTTGCCCCTGGGCATTCCGGCAAGCGTGACCGTGAATTTCACCGACGCGGACAACCAGCCACACACCGTGGTCTTTGACTGGGACGATGGCGCGTCGGACACCGTTTCGCTCGAAGCCGGCGTTGGCGCCGCCACCCAGGCGCACACCTATGCGGCTGCGGGAGTCTACACCGTGAACGTGACCGTGAGCGATCCATGTGCGAGCACGAGCCAGGAATTTCAGTTCGTCGTGATCTTCGATCCAAACGCCGGATTTGTCACCGGCGGCGGATGGATTCAGTCTCCTGCGGGGGCCTACACGGCAAATCCGAGCCTCACGGGGCGGGCCAATTTCGGCTTCGTCTCGATGTACCACCAGGGGGCGAGTTTGCCCACGGGGCAGACCCAGTTCCATTTCGAAGTCGGCGACCTGAACTTCCACAGCGCGGACTATGATTGGCTGGTGGTGGCCGGTTCCAAAGCCCAATACAAAGGCACCGGGACCATCAATGGAGAAGGCAGCTACAAATTCCTGCTCACGGCCCGCGACGGCGAGGCCAACGGAGGAGGAGGCGTCGACAAGTTCCGGATCAAGATCTGGAGTGCCGCTGGCGTGATCTACGACAATGTCCTTGGGGCTTCCGACGACATTGACAACGCCAATCCGCTCGCCATCGAAGGCGGCAACATCGTGATTCACAAATAGACGCGGGGTCGCATCGAGCCGCCGGGGGAACCATGCCGCCGGCGGCTCGAATGCCCCTGGCGTTTACTATTTCAGCATGGACTCAGCGGCACCTTGGAGGATGATGCCGCGTTGTGCGCCGGAAGCGGGCAGGCTTTACATTGATCGAACTGCTTGTGGTGATCGCGGTGGTCGCCATCCTGGCGGCGCTGTTGCTCCCCGCATTAGCCAAGTCGAAGGAATCGGCCCGGCGCGTCCGCTGCGCCTCGAATCTCAAGCAGATACTTCTCGCCGCCGGGATCTATGCGGACGAGAACGGCGACCGTTTCCCTGCCCAACCGAGCGATGGCGTCGCCGTAATTGCGACGGGCGGGGATGGCCGGAATTACTACGATTTGCTCCTGCCTCTGGCCAACAACCCCGAGGTGTGGATTTGTCCGTCCTCCGACCCTGGGCCAGGGCGGCTTCTGGCGTATCACATGAACGGACTCATCATCACGACCAACGGACTGCCGGCCAGTTCAGTCACCTCGCCTTCGGAGACATTGCTCATTGCTGAGACCGGCATTCGACGGCTGTTTGATCAAGCCTACCTGCGCCCGGACCACGCAGCCGGCTTCCTCTACGATCGGCCGCAACGAAACCATTCCGGCGGCAGCAACGCGGGTTTCGTGGATGGTCACGTAAAGTGGTACCACGACAGCAAGTGGGGCTCGAATTCATTCCGGGCGATGCCGTAGTTCGAGGAGCAAAAGCGGCGCCGTACACACAACCGCAGATGAACGCAGATAATCGCAGATGTTCATGTTGACCTGGAGCTCATGGAGCTTCTTCAGGTATTGGGTGGTTTCAGTTCTCGGGACAAGTTTGCAGGGCAGAGGAGCGCCGACCATCGCTGAGAAAGCGTTGGTCACATCTGCGTTCATTTGCGTTCATCTGCGGTTCACCAAAACTACGTCCCGTTCCGGTAATGAGGATCAACGCGGCTTGAGCTGCCTCCAAGTCGCCTTGGTTTCCACACCGAGAACCTTCGCGACAGGATGTGTCCCGTGCAGTTCGTCTTCAATCCAGTCGCGTTCGTAAAAGCGCAAGCCGCTGCCCCCGTGGCCCTGGCCGGTGAGCAGGTCTAGGTCGCCGTCACCGGTCCAGTCCAGGACGTCGGCGCCGGAGATCATTTGCGGCGACTCTCCGTGGAGAATCACGACTCCTTCGGGATCGGAGAATGAAGGCTCTTCGCTCGGAGCCCCGGACCCGAGGTTGCGATAGAACCGGATGCTGTTCTCGAAGTGGCAGCCGATGAGATCGCGCTTGCCGTCGTTGTCCCAGTCCACGAATGAACCGAGGTTCGGACGGACGTAGCTCACTCTCCTGCCACCAAAGAGAATTGGTTTGGGAGTCGCCAGCACCGTCGCGTCGTCGCGACCTGTGTTTCTGGCGAAGTAGTAACCCTTGTCGTCGGCGAGCACGAGGTCTTTGCGTCCGTCGTTGTCCCAATCGCACACGAGGGCGCTCGCGCGTGCGCCGAGTTGAAGCGGCGCGCCGGCGGCGTTCAGTCGTTGCCCCGCGGCGAGAGCAGGCTTTGATTTGCGGCCGCGATTCAGGAAGAGCGTTACGGCGCCCGACCCATCGGCCACGACAAGATCGTTGCGCCCGTCATTGTTCCAATCGCACACGTCGAAGCGCGCATGGCCGCCGCTGCCGGCGACGCTCAGAGGAGAGCCGGCCGCCTGGAGTCTTTCGCCGGGAGCGAACACACTCGACATGGGTCCCGTAGCAGCCGACGCAAGGAGGCTCACTCTCATTTCGAATTCTTTGGAGAGAGCCTCCTCACGTCCGCTGCTACCGGAGGCGTTCCGAAAGAACCAAATGAAGCCGTCCGTGTCGCCCGCCAGGAGGTCGGGCCTTCCGTCATCATCCCAATCCGCGGCGCGAACGCAGTTTTGCCGGACGGCGTCACAAGCCTGGAATTGTTCGGCAAAGGGAGCGCGGCGCGCGCGGCGCGCGAAGCGCGGCGACCCACGGGCGCCGGTATTCTTCCAAAAACCGCCGAAGTCGCGCGGCGCGGCAGGATGGCCCTGGTCGGCGCGTTCCCAGAATCGCCCGGACACGAGGTCAGGCAACGAGTCGCCGTCGAAATCGGCTGCCGTCACACCGGAATGGGCGTCCCCGATGAGATATTTTCCGTCCCACGCCACGACGATCCCGGCCGCGAGCTGCGGACTCGCCGGCGAGCCGATGTTGCGGAAGAAATGGACGGGACCGGGCTGCGTGGCGGCGAACAGGTCCAGATCGCCGTCCCTGTCGATGTCCGCAGCATCGAAGCGCGGGTTGATGAGTTCGATGTCTTTGCCGCCGGCCTGTAGTGCCACTGCGTTAGCGAAGGTGGGCGAACGTTGTTCCCCGAGCGGGAACGAGACGTCCCTCTCACGATTGACTTTGCGATGAACGTCCGGCTCGGCGGCGCGCGAAAGGCTGCGATACAGCCAGCAACGATGGTTGCTCCCAACGAGCGCGTCGGGGCCCAGACCATCACCGTCCCAATCGCGAACGAACGTGATCGAAGGAAACCAGCCGCCCGCTTGCGCGCCACCGGCAAGCGGAACGCCCGCAGTGGTCTGGAGCGGACCCACGCGCTCGAACGCAAGCTGGCCGTGGCTCTCCCGCGTGACGTTCCTGTAAAAGATGAATTTGCCGGCGTCCGGTCCATCGCCGAAGCTTGGAAAAAAGTCCTGGTCCCCATCGCCGTCGATGTCGAAGAAGGCCACAGTCACCCAGCTCCGATTTGCCCGGCTGCACGGGAGTTTGAAGATTTGTCCGCCCGACGCCAGTCGCCCACGCTCCACGAGTCGGTTGCCTCCCACGTTTTCGAAGCAGTAAACGAATGGCTCGACGCCGCCTTTGAAAAGATCGAGATCGCCGTCGCCGTCGAAGTCCACGAATTGGTCGAAGTGGCTCGCGGCAATTTCGCGGCGCTCGAACTTCTCAACGAACCGATCGCCGTCGCCGATCAATCCGTGATAGCGCCGGGGTTGGCCGCGTCCGGACTCTACAGTGTCGAAGTACACGGCCAGGTTCGTGCAAGTCTGGTCCGGCAGGAGGAAGTGGAGCGTCACCTTGCTGGCGCCGAAGAGACTCTCGACAAGGTGGGGAACCCGTCGAACAGCGCCAGATGTCGACACGACTTCGACCGAGTGCTCGTCGAAGTTGCCTCGCGCGCCCTGTTCGCGCAGCGCTTGCTGGAAATCAAACTCGACGGACGCCGGCGAGTTGGAGCGAGGGCGGCCTCGTGCATCGACTGTGAGCAACACGCGGAAGCCGTTTGCGCCGTGCCAGCCCGATTCGGCCTGCGCCAGCTCCGCGCATGCCTGTGGGCACAGGCATTGCAGGCCCAAGAACGCGGCCAGCACGGTTGTTCCGAGGGTCACGTTTTATTGGCGCGCTTCGGCTGGTTTGCCGGCATCATCAGGGTCGCCTCGCCTGTCCTCCGAGCCATGCAGTGCGGGCGTTACTGCACTTAGCGCAAACCCAAATGCGAGCGTAGTTGTGGCACCTCATGCACGCCTGAGTGTCGTAAGGCTCGTCGGCATGAGGAAACAGCTCGGGTCTGACCAAGTCCATGGGATTCGTGCGGATTCTCAGTCCGCATGCTTCGGTGACCCGCTTCCTGGTCATTGCCAGATTGTGAATCTCACAAGTCGCCGGACCGCGGAGCGTGAGGTCATGAACCCGCCAGCCTGAGGCGCATCCGGCGAGAATCGTGGTTGCCACGAGAAGGATGGCGAGATCCCGCGTTTTCATGGACGTGCTGAAACGGTAGTGGATCCCTCATGCGGTTCCAAGTTCGATTCGGTCTTGCTTTTTGAACCTCACTTTGTTAATGAGGTTTGCGTCAACCCAAACCAGCCAGCACTGCAGCGATCCGCTTGGTCGCTTGTGCGGCCCAGTTCGTTCAAGGCTCGCTGCAGCGCCGGATTAAAAAGCCGGGCATAATATGCGAGGATTAAGCGCTACAGTCGGTGTGTTGTTGGCCTCCGTCGCGATGGCCAGCGGACAATTCGCCACGAATTGGGTCGCGTTCAACGACCACAATCTCAGCGGCACTAACGCTCCAACGACGGGCACCAATGTTAGCTGTTACAACCTCGGCCTTGGCCCAGGCGGTAATCTTACCAACCATGACACTGGGCAGCAGTTGGCCGCCACCTTGATCGTGTCGTGGACGGGTGGTGACGGGCCGGACAATTTCGGCGCCAGCATGGACCCGAATGCGGGCTCACCCGCCTACAACCTGTTCAACGGCATCGTCGACGTCGGCGGCGTGGGTGTGGGCACCGACGAAGGAATTGTCGGCCTGCGCAACAGCGAGATGAACGTGGTCACTCTGACCTTCTCGAACCTCGACACCGCTCAGCGATACCTGTTCCGAGGCACATCGATTCGCGGCAACAATTATGCCGATCGTTGGGCCTACTACGAAATCAGAGGCGCTGTTTCGTTTGTGGACGCGCATGTGGATGGCAGCGCCAACCAGAACATCTTCACCGTGGACACTTTTCCTGGAGGGGGGTTGACGGCAGGACAAGTGGCCCTTAACAGCGGCCACAACCTGGACGGCTCGCTGGTCGGGTGGAACGACATTGTGCCGGCTCCGGACGGGACGTTTTCGATTGTCGAACGGCAATTCATCGGGACGGCTCCGTTTGGCAATCCTTCAGCCGCCGCAGCCGGCGCTTACGGTTACGGCATGAACGCCATCATGCTCGCGGAGATTTTTACCGGCCCGCCCTCAGCGCCCAGCATCGTGGTCCAACCCGTCGGCGTCACCAACACGGAGCAGCAGGTCGCCATCCTGCGAGTCATCGCCACGGGCACGCCGCCGCTGACCTATCAGTGGCACAAAGGAACCGCGCCGGGTGGCACGGCCATTCCCGGGGCCATTCGCTCGTCCCTCAGTGTAACCAATATTAACGGGAGCGGCAAAGCCTGGTCGGTGCCAGCGGACAGCGGCGATTATTACGTCGTTGTCACCGGGGCCTTGGCTCCGCCCGCCACAAGTTCCACGGTGAAAGTACTAGTCCATGCGGACACCAATCCTCCGGTGTTCCTGTACGCGACGTGCGACAGCACGGATTTGAAAGTCGTCACGCTGACCCTTTCCGAAGCAGTGGACAACAGTAACAACCAGGTCACGGATACTTTCAATTGGTCCATCACTGCAGTTGGGGGAGGCGAGGATTTAGTACCGAATGCGATCGGCTATACCCCTGGCAGCACCACCATCAATTTCACGAATATCAACGACCGCGACCCGACGAAGGCCTACCTGATTACCGACGTCGGTGAACAGCTGGTCGACAGATCCACTGCGCAAAACGCCATGCCACCTCAGAGTTCCATCCTGATCAACTGCATTTCGACCGAGTTGACCGCGTTGAATGCCAGTTGGCGTTATCAGGACAATGACGTCGATCCAGGTCCGACATGGTTCAACCCAAGCTTTGTCGACAGCGGTTGGGCGACGGGCGTCGGGGTCTTCGATGCCAAGCGCGACGGCGCTGGCGCGGCGGGCCAGAATTGCCGTGACATGTCGTTGTACAACCTGGGCAATGTGGGGACCTGTATCAAACTGACCTCGCCGGTCACAATGACCAATCTGATTACCGCCTACTTCAGGACCCATTTCTTCTTTGGAGGCGACCCCGCCGCCGTAATCCTCGACGCGAACGGAAAGTTCGATGATGGTGCGATTATTTATCTGAACGGCACGGAGCTCGCCCGTGTGGGCCTGCCGCCGGCTCCCGCAACCATTGGGCACGACTATTTTGCCACACGCGGCGTGGGCGACGCGGACGCTCAAGACACGGCACGCTTCATCTTTCCATCCTCTCTGCACAACGGCGACAACGTGTTGGCGGTCGAGTTGCACCAGCAGAGTTTTACCAGTTCTGATCTGACGATGGGCTTGAGGGTTGTCGCGCTGACGCGTGCGCCACTGACTTCCGCGGGTCCGCGAATGACCATCGCCCTGGAGGGAACCACCGTTCGGATCAAGTGGACTCCGGCCACTGGCACGTTGCAATTCACGGACCTGCTGAACGGCGCCCCGGCCTGGCAGGACCAGACCACCGGACAGGTTGGCGCAGGGGAGTACGTCATCCCACACAGCCAACTGCGCCGCTTCTACAGCTTGCGCCAGTAACCAGCGCCAGAGTTATTTCAGCGCGGCCTGCCGCTCTTGCGGAACCTGGAACGCCCGGGCGCGGAACAGGAAGTCCACGATGTTTCCTTCGTGGGGTTGGAGCCAGTTGAGCTGGATGGTCGGAATCGGGCCGATGTTCAGCCGGTCAATGTTCGTCGCCTCCAACAACTGGCGTTCCCACGTCTTGTCGTTCGTGATGGCACTGCACACCAGCGTCGCCCCGATCTTTTCGATCATCTCAGCTTGCGGACACTGCACGACGGTGACGTAGGGGAACATGTACTCGGTCTGCGCAATCTTGCGCTCGGGCGAGTCGCAATGGATGACCCACGGGCGCAAAAACGCGGCCCGTTCCTGCTCGACCAGGCGCGAGCCGAACTTGGCGGTCATGTCGGTCACGCCGGATTCCTTCATCTTGTCGAGGATCGACCCGTGGATGGCCTTGGCCTGGCCGGGCACGGTGAACGCCGCGAGTGCAGCCGTGGGATCCTCGGGCGATTTCCCCTCGATGGGGCCAAGCCGTTCCGCGAGCGCCTGGGCGATTTCCTTCGTGTGACGCGACGCCCAGACTCCGGAGCAATTGATGCAGCCGCGGCCGCTGTTCAGGTAAACGCTGTCCACCATCAGGTCGATGTACTTCTCCCATTGGTCCACCACGTCGTCGCCAAGCAGAATCTTGCTAAACCCCGGACCGTGGACCTGCACGCAGGGATTTCCGTGGTAACGCTGCACCGTTTCCGTGCTGCCGAAGATTTTCACGCGCTGGCAACGGCTCACGACTTCCGCCCCCATCTCGCCCCCGCCCGGGTAGATGCTGATGGCTTCGCGCGGCACTCCGGCCTGGAAGAACGCGGCCGCCATGCGATAGGGCGTCCAGGGCTCCTGCGGGCCGGGCTTGAGCACGAGGCCGACTTGCATCGGGATGACGGGCAGCCACAGCGTGTGAACACCGGGCGAATTCGAGGGCAGCACCAACCCGAGCACGGGCGATTGCGCCTGGTAACTGACGATGACGCCCCGCGATTCC
>Ga0134127_10000190_pt1 | contig 72304 bp, 62 predicted proteins | sample KB31753_FD_96459 | JGI IMG/M metagenome (GOLD analysis project Ga0134127, IMG submission 96459) | Terrestrial soil microbial communities with excess Nitrogen fertilizer from Kellogg Biological Station, Michigan, USA - KB3-175-3 | ecosystem: Environmental > Terrestrial > Soil > Unclassified ... | reverse complement strand
GCGCATTGCGCCCCGTAACCTCACGAGAGCTCTTTTGGCCGGCTTGGACCACAAAAGGATGCCTGCCCTGATTTCCAATGACTTGCGAGTTTCCAAGATGGGAGGTTACTGGGCAGGGAGCCGACTCCCGCCGGATGCTACTTTACTACCAGGTGCTAAGGTGCGTCCACGCCAACGGTATAAGTCAGGTCGTCGAGATAAACGTCACACCACTTGCTGTTTGCCCATTGCATGTTGAAGACTCCGAAGCGATCGAGAACCGCGCCCTTCGCTTTGTCCCCTTCCTGCAGGGGGAGGGTCACGGTTGCCCCGGCGAGCCGGAACAGGATGGCGCCGCGACCGGCGCTGGCGGCGGGGTCGTACTCCAGCGTCCACTCGTAACGCTTGCCAGGCTGGAAGATGAGGAACTCGCCGCCCTGACGCTTGCTGCTGTGCGCCGTTCCGTACAGCGGCGCGACGATTCGTCCTGCGTCGGACAGGCTGTCGAAGTAAACGCCCACAAAATTCTCCAGAGGCCAACCCTGCTTGCCGGAGTTGAACCAGCCCAGCGCAAAGCTGGAATCGATGCAGAATTCCCTGGCGATAAACTTGCCGCGCGCTCTGAGCCGATGCTCGAGGCTCAGCCGGCCAACGCGATCGCCATAGCAGGCCTTGAATTCGTCCTCGCCGGGATTGCAACTGAAGAACCGGCCGCCAAGTTCTCCGGGCTTGCCTCCCGCATGATGGGTCGGACTGAAGCCGAAATCATTTTGTCCGTATTCCACGGGGCTGGGATACCGCTCTCGATTGCCCATGCCTTCCCACTTCGGATCGCTGTCGAAGTTCTCCGTCTGCCCATTGATAGTGATGTCGTCAAAGTAGGCCACGATGTGACGTCCCGGGATTCGCGGCGGGAAGATGCCAAAGCGATTGAACGACGCCCCGGCCTTGCGATGTTCGGGACGCAGCGCCATCCGGGACTCGGCGCCGTCGAACGTGAAAACGAGTTCCCCGGCTCCGTTGGCGGCGGCGGGATCGTAGTGCACCGCCCATTCGTGCTTCGAGCCGTTGGGTGGAATTCGCAGCAACGTGGCACTGGTGAGCTCGCTCACGTTGCGCTGTTGACCGCCGCCTGCGGCGTTTACGAACATTCCGCCGGCCTGCCAGTCGCGCGTGCCATAAGTCAACTCCACCAGCGCGCCGTCCGGCTCATTGAACGACTGCAACCGGAACCCAATGAAATTCCGAGGCCGCCAAATCAGGTCCTGCTCGTCGGCATTGAACCAGCCGACGTAGAGGTTGCCCTGCGTGTGCCAACCCGAGATCGATTGGGCCTCCAGGACGCCTACGCTGCCGGAAGCGCTAAGCGCTTGCTCGAATGTGGCTGGCGGAACCTTCCTGCCGTACCACGCAGGCCGAAGCGATTGCGACACCCTCCCGCCGAACTCGCCTTGCGCCTTGCCGGCGTGATGCGTTGGGCTGTAACCGAAATCCTGCCGCACAACGGCCGGCGCGGCTGGCCCGGAGCGGTTGTTCTTCCCGTCCCATTGCGGATCGCGGTCGAACGACTCAGTCTTTTGCCGGGTCGCCGAGGCGCCGGCCGCCGCGAGGGGTTCGGTCAACCAAAGCCCGAGGGAAACCACGGCAAGGCATCGCGCGATGGTGAATTGCTGAAAAACGGGAATCTTCACGTTTGACGCTCCCACGTTGACAGCAACTCACCCTTTCTGTCCAACTCCCGCAAACAGCCTTGGGACCGGGCGCATGAGACTTGGGCAAGACGCGTCGGCCTGCTATCTTAAGCCAATGCGCGACCACGCAACGCTTGTCTGCCGAAGCGATCGTCTGGGGGCCTTATCCCAGCTACGACGATGTGGCGCGCTTCGAATACGGCCGCCGTTTCTGGCGCCTGCCGGAGATGCGCCGGCGGCTTCTGGCCCACTGGCTCGACGAGCGCCACCCGCATCGCGAACGGTTCCTGGAACAACGCGAATTGCTCGAGAGCATGCTTGGTTCCGAGGAGTCGGTCCCAGCGCTGGACGCGCGCCTGCGTCAAGGCGGCGCCAGCCTCCGCTGTGTGGCCCGCGAGATCGCGTCTATGCCACGGCCTTTTCCAATCAGATCGTCCGCACTTATCAACCATCGCAATGGCTGCCAGTGGCTCGGCGATTGTCGACGGATGGCTGATTCCATAAACGTCACTATACTCACCGCCCTGCACTAAGGAGTCGAATATGGGAACTGACTTTCTTCGGAAATTCCTTCGTCCTTTGTTCCTTATTTGGCTCGCGCCATCATGGGCCCTGTCTTGCGCGACAGGTGCACAGGAAGCACCGAGCCGGCTTACGGTCGCCATCTTGCCGTTCGATGACTTAAGCTCTGGTACAAATTCCGCGCATTGGCAAAAGACTATCGCATGGCTGCTGGGAGCGAACCTTCGGGAAATAAAGTCGCTCCGCATCCTACCTCAAAGTTCCATAGATGTCGCCCTGCGAGAACTACAAGTCAAGCCGGCACAGCGGTTGACAACGAGCGACATCCAAAAGGCTGGCGAATTGATCGAGGCTCGCCGAGTCATATACGGACATTATGCCGTGGAAAACAATGATTATAAGCTCACAGCTGCAGTAGTAAACATTGGCACGAAAGAACAGAGCGCTTGGGTCGCAACAGGCTCATCCAATTTCATTGCCGCTAGCTCAGGCGTTTGCAGGGATATTCTGCGACAGATGAACATTTCCACTACTGCCGAGGAGGAAACGAAGATGCGTCGTCCGATCACGAAATCTCCTGCTGCCCTTGAGCTGCTGAGTCTGGCTATCGCAGATAACAGCGGCAGAAAACCGATCTCGAACGTGGTCGCAACTCTTCGCCGCGCGGTGTCGATCGATTCTGAATTTAGCGAGGCGCAAACTGCGTTGGCGCATCAACTCCTTCTTCAAAGCCAGCCATATGACGCTCTGGCAATGGCCAAACGCGCCGTCTCATCTCGACCAGATTACTCACCAGCACATCTCACCTTGGGTTGGGTTCAGTTGGCAAATGGCTTTGAGCATTCGGCAAAAAAGGAATTCCTCGAAGCGGCCCGACTGAATGCCGACGATCCGGGGCCGTATTTGGGGTTACACAACCTCGAAAGAAAGCTCGGCAAATGGACTAACGTAGTAGAACTTCTCCGGCATGCCGCAGAATTGGCCCCGCATGACCCGAGGACCCTCGCGATCCTCGCGGAGGCCCTTGTACGCTGCCAGAAGCGGGAGGAGGCACTGATAGAATTGAGGAGGGTTGAGCGCATCACGAACCGGGATCCAATGGTCGCACAAGCCATTGCGGATTGCTATGGCCTGCTGAACGACGTGCCATTGGCAGTAAAATACTACGAAGAATTTATCGATGGAGCAAAGAAAGTTGGATTGGAAATGTCATTGATGGAGCACGTCAATCGCAAGCTTGAGGACCTAAGACCACGCCTCACGCCGAAGTACCTGCCTGCAAGTCCTCCTCGCTCGTTTTCCGGCGAGGAGCTTGGGGCGGCCTTAACGAACACTCTATCAAAAGAGCAGCTCGAACTCGTTGTTGTTCCATTTGCTACGACGCCGGCAATGAGCCAGTGGGCAAAGGACGTGGTCGGGGACGCTGGCGATGACATGGAAAAGGCTCGGCGGTTGTTCCATGGACTTACTCGGCATGTGAACTTCCAGCAAGGGCGTGGTGCCCGTACAGCAACGGAAGCGTTCGTAGCATGGTCGGATCCAAAGGCTACTCTGACATGTCAGGATTACACGTTCCTTTTTATGGCTCTGTCTCGATATGTTGGGTTAACGACTTACTATGCTTTGGTTTCCAAGGACTACAACCAACGATTTGTTTCGCACGCTTGTGCGGCTGTCTTTATCGACAAGAAATTGCTGCTCATCGACCCTGCCTACAACTGGTTTGGGATCGCTCATGAAGGTTATGAGATTTTGGACGACCTGCGAGTAGTGGCGCTTTACATGGTGCAATTGGGCGAGAATGCCAATGAGGAAATCGCGTTGAGGCTCTCGCCAGACTGGGCCATGCCTCACCTTAGCGTAGCCATCAACCGGATGAACCGCAGACAACTGAACGACGCGAGAGGCTGCCTGCAAGCTGGGCTAAAGCTGGACTCGGAAAGTTGGCTTGCATTCTTCGCGCAGGCTTGCTTGGAGGCTTCTGAGAAGAACCCCGTCGCTTCGAGCGCTCATTTGCGGAGATGCTTGGAACTCAATCGTGAGATATACGTAGCGCACTATTTCTTAGGCGTGGCATTGCATTGGCAGGGAAAGCTCATCGAGGCTCGAGCTGAGTATCGTGCCTACTTGGAAGGCGAGACTGAACCGGAGTTTGCGGAGGCCGCGCGCAAGGCGATCGGTCAGATCAGCGGGAAGGTACCGGCGTTGGACATTTGGTCCGAAGGCGCACGGAAAAGGAATCAGCCCTCAGCATCGACCGACCGGCGCTAGAAAGACAGGCGTCAGTCCCGCATATTCGCATATTTCACTATTCCTCATGAGGAGAACGGGAGAGCGGCCCCATAGGAATGCCTCTTGACAAGAAAGAAAGCGAAAACGACGCTCTTCCAATGATTCCCAATCGGGCCTCAGTACTGAGGCTGACTTAAACTGTTAGGCCGCTTCATTGGCCATGAAGTCCGACACACAATCGAGTCGCAAATCAAAGACAAGGATTCGGTTGGCCGCGCGAGTCGCGTTCATCTTGCTCTGGTCCTACTTGCTGAGCATCGGCCCATTCGCTCGCCTCAATCGCAGCGGTTATATTCCGGTACGGGCAAAAAACGTTGCCGAGGTCGTATATGCGCCAGTGCTGTGGATTGCCGACCATACGGCGCTCAGTTATCCATTCCGTTGGTATGTGGATTTATGGCTGCCGGAGGACACTACGAAGACATGACCACGCGGCCTATGCGCTGAAGCGAACCCGGCACAAGCGTCGTGGTTGCAATCGTTGGTCCCGCGCGCCGGGCCGTTAACCCAGGGTAGCTCGCAGCGCTTGCAACCCTGTGCTGAGTGATGGAATCCCGTTGAGATTCAGGCAGCTTCAATCGTTAGAACTTGCGCCTCCTCGCGCGCCGCGCCGTTTCAACCACCACACGACGGCGCAGAGCGTCGTGCACAGGCCAACGGCCACTCCGATCTCCGCCGGCTTGGGCGAGAAAATGAGGATGAATCCCTGCCCTTTGACCAGTGCGGCGAAGCTGGAGACGCAAAACGGCATCAGGAACAGCCGGAAGGTCTGCCAGAAGTCCAGCGTTACCCGTTTCGTCCCCGCCATGGCCGTGCTGACGTAGAGGGCGAAGCCGATGATCAGCGACAGTCCGAGTGAAGTGAGCCACAGCAGCAGGCTCTTCTCGAAGTAGCGAACGAGCACGACGAGATACCAGATGAAATAGCACCACAGGATGAGCCGGCCGGTCGAAAGGTTTGAGAGATAGCGAAGAATCATGGAGCTTCCCGGCTCGCGCGGACGCTCGCCCCACCGGAAGGATTCGAAGAGTCACGAATCTTCATTGCGCTCCTCCTCAATGAGAAGGGTACATCAACGGCGCGAGCACCGAACCGCCTGTGAAGACGATGATCGCAACAAAGAGCAACACGAGCACAATCAGCGGCACCAGCCACCATTTTTTCTCCTGCCGAAGGAACTGGAGGAACTCTTTGAGCAGCGGCCACATGAGATGCGAGACGTTAAACCGTTAAATCGTTGAATCGCCAAGTTGGGCGTTGGCGCGGCAAATGTGAAGAATTGAAAGCGTAATACGTGAAACGTAAAACGTAAGAGCGGAGGGATGGCGGCGGATTCGCCTCCGGCATCCACTCGTTGTTACGTTCTACGTTTCACGTCTTACTCCTGGGACTCCATTGCCCGATTCAACGATTTGACCCTTCACGCATTCCGCTCACAGCAACTTAATCTGCTTCTCGTCCTTCGCCAGCGCCTCGCCCAACCCCTCGACGCGCGCACGGCGGCGTTCCATGATGTGTTTCTCCAGCTTCGGGTCGTAGGGCACGGGGTAATCCCCGTCGTAGCACGCCATGCAGAAGGCGTTCGGCGGCAGGCCGGTGGCCGCCACCATGCCAGCTTTGGAGAGATACGCCAGCGAGTCGGCGTTCAGATACTTGCAAATCTCCTCGAGGCTGTAATTGGCCGCCATCAGTTTGCTGCGGTCGGGAAAATCGATTCCATACACGCACGGGTTTCGGTGCGGCGGGCAGCTCACGCGCACGTGCACTTCCTTCGCGCCCGCCTCCTTGAGCGTGTTGACGCGCGCTTTGCAGGTCGTGCCGCGCACGATCGAATCATCCACGATGACCACCCGCTTGCCCCGGACCAGTTCGGGGATGAGGTTCAATTTCACGCGCACATTGAAGTCGCGAATGAGTTGCGTCGGCTGGAGGAAACTCCGCCCGACGTAGTGATTGCGGATGAACGCCATTTCGTAAGGAATGCCGGTTTCCATCGAGTAACCCAGCGCCGCCGTGTTGCCGCTATCCGGCACCGGCACCACGATGTCCGCCTCCACGGGGTTCTCGCGCGCCAACTGGCGGCCCATCTCGACGCGCACCTTGTAAACGTTGCGCCCGGCGATCGTGCTGTCGGGCCGCGCGAAGTAGACGTATTCGAAAATGCAGAACGCCCGACGCTCCTGTCCCGGCGCAGACTGGATGCTCTTCAGCCCGTCCTTGTTGATGATGACGATCTCGCCGGGCTCCACGTCGCGAACGAACTTCGCGTGGATCAAATCCAGCGCGCACGTCTCGCTGGCGAGCACCCACGCGTCGCCCACCTTCCCGATGGACAAGGGCCGGAACCCGTATGGGTCGCGCACGCCGATCAGCTCGTTCTCCGTCATCACGACGAGCGAGAAGGCCCCTTCGATGCGCCGGATGGTTTCGATTAGATTGTTCTCGTGCCCGTTCACGCTCGGCTGGGCCATCAAGTGAAGGATGATCTCGCTGTCGACCGTCGTTTGGAAGATGGACCCGCGCATCTCCAGTTCCTCGCGGAGTTGCGCGGCGTTGGTCAGATTGCCGTTGTGCGCGATGGCGATTTGGCCGCGCGCGCAATCCACGGTGAGCGGCTGCGCGTTGCGCAAGTGCGAGGAGCCGGTCGTCGAATACCGCGTGTGACCCACCGCCATCGGGCCGACGAGGTTGTGGAGGATTTCGCCCGTAAAAACCTGCGGCACCAACCCCATCCCCCTGTGGACGCGGAACTGCTTGCCATCGCAACTGACGATGCCCGCGCTCTCCTGTCCACGATGCTGGAGCGCGTAGAGCCCGTAGTAAGCCAGCTCCGCGGCATTCGGATGGCCGAAAATGCCGAAGACACCGCAGTAATGTTTGGGATACAGCTGCATCGCCGGTTGCGGTGGATTGCAGCAAAGGCGGCGTCCTGCACGCAAGTAGGAAAGGCGTGTTGATACAAAAGAGTCAGGCCTCGGTGTCCATCCCTTTGGTATGAATCGCAAAGTCATCACAGCCTGCGTCATCGTCCTGGGATTGCTCACCTTCTTCGTTATCCGGAGCGGTAAGCGGGTTCATCATTCCGAACCTCCCCGTGACAACTTTTCTCTCACCGTGGACCTGCCGAAGACCAACAAAGCCGGTCGTTAGCCGTAGCATCCGGCGTGGATCACTATTTTGCTGAGGATTTGCTGAGAAAATAGATCCGGCCCACGCCGGATGCTGCTTTATTAACGTATCTCGCGGAAAAGGCTGTCCGCGCTCCGGTCGGGCCTTCTCGTTGAGCTATTTGCGGGTCGAAACGCCGGGCAGCTTCAAGATTTCTCCCTCGCCGACTTTCGACCGGGCGCCGTCGGCCCGGAGTACAGTCCCGTCAGAAAACACTTTGGAGCCATCGGACATCATCATCGTTTGTCCTGCCCTGAGGGTAATCCTTCCACCGTCCTTCTGGAGAATGACTTGACCGTCCTTCACGGTAACGGTGTCCGTCGATGTGATGGCCTCGCCGCTGAACTTCACAATCTGCCCGTCGAGCATGCGGCGGATGCGCCCATCGGTGCCGGTGATGGTCCCATCCGAGCGTATCCGAGTGCCGTCCCCGAGCTTGATTTCGCCCGTCGCTGCGGTGCTCTCGCCGTCCTTTACCAGCATCAGACGCCCGCCTTTCATCACGACGTGATCGAACACGGGTTCAACGGTGCCGTTGGGACTGGTCAGATTGCCGTCGGCGCCGAGGATCTGACCGTCCTTAAGATCTCGTTTCTTGCCGTTATTGACCGTGAAGACGCCGTTGGTCATCACCTTGATGTTTTCGGGCAGCGCGACGTCGTTCGTGGCGGTCTGGGTCTCCCCGCTTTCGAGCGTGACGAGCACCGTGCCGCTCTTGAATTGGACACTTTTGACGGCGGGTTCGGCAGCGCGCACGGAGTGGAGGGCTAGGCCGAGGCCGGCGGCCAACAGGCAGGTTTGCAGCAGCATTTTCATAGCTTTCTTTCTATCGGCGGGATCGGCGGAAAGTTTCGTCCGTTTGATTCAGCCGAACCGAGGTACCTTACCACGGGCAGGGCAGGAGACCAGAGGGATTCCAACTGATTTCGCTTCTCACTCGGGGGGCTGGACTTCAACATCCGGCACGAAAGCCAACTCTATGGGTACTCGACTGGCCGGTGCACTGCTCACTCTCGGCGCGTTCCTGGTGTTCGATTCCGCCAGGGCCCAAACCAACTCCGCCGACGCACTTCAGGAACGCGTGCGCAACCTTGAAGAGGCCCTGAACTTCACCGAGGAGAAGCTGGAAAAACGCATCAATGATCTCCTCTGGTTTCAGCGCATGGGCGACGTTGCGGAGGTCGACAAGGTCCGATACACCGGCCCGCCGTCGCGTGTCACCAATAACCCCACGGCCCAGGACGCCGGCAATCAGATCATTGTCGCCGCCTACACATTCCTTCCGAAGAAGTTTAAGAATGAGAAACTTCCGCTTTTGGTGTTCGTTCACGGCGGGGTGCACAGCGACGTGAAGCCCGACGGCGATGCTCGCGTCGTCCGCGAACTCATCGACCAGGGCTACGCGATCATTGCGCCGGATTACCGCGGGAGCACCGGCTACGGGCGCGATTATTGGCGGCTGATCGATTACGGCGGCCTGGAAAACGACGACGTGCTTGCCGGCAAGAAGTGGATGCTCGAGAACCATCCGAATATCGACCCTGAGCGGGTTGGCATCCTCGGCTGGAGCCATGGAGGGATGATCACCTTGATGAACATCTTCGACCATCCGCAGGACTATAAGGCGGCTTACGCGGGGGTGCCCGTGTCCGACCTCGTCGCGCGCATGGGCTACAAAGACGAGGGCTACCGCGATCTCTTTTCGGCTCCTTACCACATTGGCAAGACCGCTGCCGACAACGTCGCCGAATACCGCCGTCGCTCTCCCGCGTGGAACGCCGAGAAGCTCCAAACTCCGCTCCTCATCCACACGACGACCAATGACGAAGACGTGAACGTGCTCGAAGTCGAGCATCTGATCAAATCCCTCAAGGCCGCCGGCAAGACTTTCGAACACCGGATTTACACCAACGCCCCCGGCGGCCACGCCTTCAATCGCCTCGACACGAAACTCGCGCAGGAGTCACGGCAGGAGGTCTACCGATTTTTGGCGAGACACCTCAAGCCGGCGAACCCGGTGAAGTGAGGAGCGCGTGTTGCGTGCTTCCTTGTTCTGGATCTAGAGCTTCGTGAATGCCTCGGCCTCGATCATGGCTTACTTGTTGCGGATAATGAGCTTGCCGTCCTTGATGCGGAGCGAGTCATACTTCTGAAGCTCTTTCGATTGTTGCGGGTTCTGATTTGCGTCGCGCGCAAGATTGTTCTTTTTCAGCTCGCTCATGATTAGCGCTGGAAGCGGCTTGTTCCGCACCTGGATGGACTCAACGCGCACATCCAGCTGGCCGGACTCCAGCGCCACGCGCAGCGCGCCGGCGCCGTTAAGATAACGTCCCTTCAGCTTCTTGAACCCGAGTGCTTCGCCTAGCGGATCCAGGGGCAACGCTACCTTTGCCTTCACCTGGTCGTCCTCAAACGTGACGAATAGTTTGCCCTTCAGGTCGGCGCTCTCGCCGATAAGCACGTTCAGGTCCGTCGCATTCAACACGAGTTCCTCGCCCGTTTTGCCCTTGTCGATGGCCGCCTTGAAGGCATCCAGCCGGCTCTGCAATGCCTCACGCTCCGGGGGCGGATACGTCACGGTTTCGATCGTTTGTGGCGCGGAATCCGTGTAATCGTCCACCAACGCCATCAGCTTTTTCTTCGCGATGAAGAATCCAATGGTGAGCATCGTCGCCACCGCTAGCCCGACGATAATCAATGAGAGGCAGCCGTAGAACAAACAGCCGCGTTTTTTGGGAGGATTGGTGCCGTTCGACATGCCGCGAGTGTGCAAGGCACTCAACGCCGTGCAAGCGTGGAGTAGAGGGCTTTTTGGGCGGGCCTGAGTCCTGGGGCTTTCTCTTTCTTACTCCTACTCTTACTCTCTCTCCGTCTTTTTTGGGAGAGAGGGACTAAAGTAAGAGCAGTATTTGCGCTCGCCGGACTACTTCAACGACCCAAGAAACTCCACGAGATTCCGGATATCCCGTTTGTTGAGGATCTGCCGCAGTTCCTCCGGCATGGCGGAAGGGCCGCGTTCGCGGGTCTTGATGTCGGCCTTCTTCAACTTGAGCAGGCCGTCTTCGGGAGAGTTGAACTCGATTTCGGAATCCGTCTCCGCCTTCAGCAGGCCGGCATATTCCTGGCCGGACTTCATCGTCAGCACAACGTTTTCGAAGCCGGCGGCGATTTGCTTGTTCGGGTACACGATGGATTCGAGGAGATACTCGCGCTGCTTGCGCGAGGCGATCCCGGTAAGGTCCGGGCCGGCTTCACCGCCTTCGCCATTGATCTTGTGACAACGGAAGCAGAACACGTCGGCGCGCTCGATGAAGATGCGGCGTCCCTCCGCAGCGTCCCCGCCGCTCAGGCACTCGCGGAAGGAACGCATCTCGTCCTCAGCCGGGCGCGTGCGCTCGAACTGGTCCAGGCGCTCCTTCACGTCGCGGGCCTGGCGTTTGGAGGCGGCCTCCAGCAAATCGAGTTGCAGCTCTGCGGGAACTTGCTTGGCATTCAACCGGTCCATCCATCGCGCGAGCACTTCGTCGGCGGACGAGCCGGAAAGCGAGCCCAGCGTCGCAAGGGCGGCCTGCTTCTCGCCGGTGCCGCCTTTCTCGAGCACGGTGCGAAGCCTGGCGGCGGCGTCCGAAGGACTCAATTGAGCCTGAATTTTTGTCGCCTCGGCGCGCAAGGACTCCTCCTGGTCTGCCAGCGCCAGCTTCACCGCGTCGTTGAGCCTTGCCGACTTGAACGCAGCCAATGCCCGCAACGCTTCGACGCGGACTTTTCCGGACCGCTGGCCATCGGCCAAAAGCGTGAACGCGGTCGTGGCGGCCTCGGCGATGCCAAGCTTCGTGGCAACCTTGAGCGCCGCCAGTTCGACGCTGCTCGAGGGGTCCCGCAGCAATGTCTCCAACTTCGCCGGCACTGCGCGTCTGGCCACGGCGACGTCGCGTGGCGCGAGCGGACGCCACAGGCCGGTGACGTTGTCGCGGCCGGAAGGCTTGGCCCAGTCGCCCAGAACGCTGATGGCCTCGGCGCGGACGCTGCTCGGGCCGACACCCGAGGCGGCGAAGGTGACGAGCGTGGAAGCATTGGCAGGCGCGCCAAGCCGGTAGTGAGCGTTCACGATGCGGCGGAGCAACGGCTCGAAAAGCACGTCGGGCTCGTGCTCGGGGTCGGGTTTCTTCGGGTTTTTCGTAGCGGCAGCGCGCTGGCGCTGCTGCCGGGAACCGAGTTGCTGGCGGGCAAGAACGTCAGCGTCGGTCAGCAACGCGGCAAGTTCCGGCAGCGCAGCGGGGATGGGCAAATCATTCACCGCGCGCGCGGCTTCAAGGACGATTGTTGGCTCTTCGTCGTGGAGGAAGGCAGCGACTTCGGGCCGCTCCAGGCGGCGCAGGGCGACGACAGCTGCGAGACGGACGCCAGCCGAAGCATCGGCGGCGAGAGCCTTCAGCGTCGCGGTGTCGGCCAGCGCGACGAGTCCCATCACACCCGCGTGTCGGAGGTAGGGGTCCTGGTCGGCATTCACTCGTAGCATGTCAACGAGCGGCTGAACATCCCGATTGTCGCTGCCTTTGCTCAAGCTCATCGCGGCGAAGTATCGCACCCGCAGGCTCGGGTCTTTCAGCAGGTTCAAAAGTCTGCGATGGACCAAAATTCCTTCCTCTAAACCACTATGCGTCCAGTCTGCACGGATGTAACCTTGACCGAAAACCTTCGCTGTCTGGGCCCGAACTTCGGGGTCGGCATCTTCAAGCAGTGGGCTCAACGTCTGGAGCATCGCGCGGCCCCTTCCGCCACCGCGTTGGCCCAACCCCCAGATCGCGTGCAACCGGGCCAGTTGGTTGGTGCTCGTAGAAGCGACCTCTCGGAAGGTTTCGACGTCCTCCTTCCTCGCCAGCTCGAACTGCGCCTCCTGCCGCACGCGTTGGTCGGGATGGGCGAGCAGCGCGGCCAATTCCTTCGACGGGCGCTTGTCGAACCCGTCTGCGATGAGCTTCTTTGTTTCGAGCACGAGCGGGCTGTTCCGCGTCTCCGGATCGAACACGCGGTAGATGCGTCCCTTGCCGGTCAGATTCCAGCCGTTCACCCAGTCGGTGACGTAGAAACAACCGTCGTAGCCGAAGTCGCCATCGGTCACGAGAACGTCCCAAAGAAACTCAGCCCGGTCGAAAACCTCGAACCCGGCGCCGCGCGGCTTCACGCCAAAGCTGTGAACGCCGCTGCCGGTGCCGCCGCGGAAGTCGCACAGAAAAAACCGGTCCTTGTAACGCTCGTTCAGGCCGGTGCCCGGATAATAGGCGAGGCCGCTCGGGCCGTTGCCGATGTTCGCGAGCGGCGGGAGGAGGTAGGCGGCCTGGCCGTCGAAGCGCGGATAGCACATCCGCTCGGCCAGCCAGGGGCCGCGCGAGTTGGGCTGATTGATGAATTGCCAGCCGATGCGCCAGCCGCTGTCGCCGCCCTCGACCACGTAGACCCACCGCGCCGGATCCCCGCCGTCGGAATTGTTGTCGCCGGTCCAGAGATTGCCAAATTGGTCGAAGACCAGTTCCTGGGGATTGCGCAGGCCGGTGGCGAAGACCTCGAGATTCGAGCCGTCGGGGTCGCAGCGGAACACTGCACCCGTCTCGTGAAGCTCGATTGTCTTTCCCTCCTTCGTGCGCACGTGCGCGCCGCGGTCGCCGACGCTGAAGTAAAGCCGTCCGTCCGGCCCGAAGCGGAGCCCGTGCAAATCGTGTCCGAGGAATCCCACACGAATGCCGTATCCCGTGCTCAGATTCTCGATTTTGGATTTACGATTTACGCCGCCGGGAATGAGGGGAAACTCACTGGTCGGCGGTTCATTAGTGAGTCGCAACGCGTCGACTCCAAATCTCCACAAGTTGGGAATGTTCGCAAAGTAGACCTCGCCCCGCCTCGCCAGCACGCCGGCGGCGATGCCTTCCACCACACCGTTAAAGCCCTCGGCCAACACGCTCGCCTTGTCCGCCCGTCCGTCGCCATCGGAATCCCAAATCAGGCGCAAGCGGTCCGAGTGGTTCGTGTATTCGGCGATGCGCTTGCCTTCGTGTTTGGTCATGTAGGCCACGCGCTCCTCGATGGTCTTGACGGCCAACTCCTCGTCGAGCCAGTCCATGTGCCCGCGAATGTCGGTCACGCCGGCGTGCAACCGGAATGTCTCGGCGACGTAAAACCGGCCGTGCTCATCGATGGAGAAGGCGACGGGATTGGCCAGCAGCGGCTCGGCGGCCGCCAATTCCACTTTCAGCCCCTTGGGCACGCGGAACCGTTTGATCGCCGCTTCTGCCTCACCGGATGCGGGCTGCACTGGTGGAGGGTAGCCCGCCCCCCGAAGGACGTTGGCGGCGGCAAAGGCGATTTGGGACAACGTCACCAGCGAAAGGGTCAGCACCGAAATGCAGTGCCGGAACTTCAGGTTGAGCATGGGCGGGAGAATAGGTGTGGGTGGCGGGCGAGGGGAAGCAGAGTCGTTGAATCGTTGAAATGTTAAGTCGTTCGAGTTTGACGCTTCAACGCTTCAACGTTTCAACGTTTCAACGATTTAACGATTTAACGATTTAACGATTTAACGATTTAACGATTTAACGATTTAGCGGCTAACGACCTATCACCGATACGGCTGGTGCAGTTCGACTTTCGCCGCCTGCTTGGCGCGGAACTTGATGTTGAGGCACTCAACTCCCACCGAGAACGCCATCGCAAAGTAGATGTAGCCCTTGCCGACATGACCATGCAGGCCCTCGACCAAGAGCACAAAGCCGATGAGCAGCAGAAAGCTCAGTGCCAGCATCTTCAGCGTCGGATGCTTGTCGATGAACCTGCTGATGTGGCCGCTGAAGGCGAGCATGAAAACCATGGCCAGCACCACGGCGGCGATCATCACGCCGATTTCCTGCGCCATGCCGACGGCGGTGATCACCGAGTCCAGCGAGAACACGATGTCCAACAACATGATTTGGACCAGCACACTGGCGAAGCTGGCGGTCATGTGCCGGGTCTTGACTCCATCCACGACCTCGAGCTTCTCGTGGATTTCCTTGGTCGACTTGTAGAGCAGGAACAGGCCGCCCAGCAGGAGAATCAGGTCGCGCGGAGACACCCCATGGTTCAAGCCGAACCAGGTCACGGTGAAAAGCGGGTCCTTGGCCTTGACCATCCACGCCAGGCTGCACAGGAGCAGAACGCGCGTGATGAGCGCAAGGCTCAGGCCCAACTGCCGGGCCTTGCCCTGTTGTTCCGCGGGCAGTTTGCCGGCGAGGATCGAAATGAAAACGATGTTGTCGATGCCCAGGATGATTTCGAGAAACGTCAGCGTGAGCAGGCTGATCCAGATTTCAGGACTCGAGACCCAATCGAACATAAGTGGCGGAATGGATGCCTGAGCCTCGGAGGCGAGTCAACCTCATGCGGTTAGAAACTCGGGCCGATTTTCCAAGTGAACCACGGTGCGCAGGAATTCGGGACTTTTTCTCCCGAAGAGGGGCGACCTTTGTCGAAACCTTGTAACGCCTTTGTCGTTCTCCTTGTCGAAAGCAACGACGGGCCAGGGAGATGCCTGCTCGCGACGAAGGATAGATGCCTGCTCGCGACGAAGGATTCGACCAGGCAATCGCGCCGCGGAATTTGCTCGCGTGTGCGAGAGAGCAAGTTATGGGGCTATCCGCTGCGCACCCGCTCCCAGCAGGGACAGAGCAGCCAGAATAAGCCCGGCCCGGCTTGCAATCCGTTGTGAGCGCCCGATAAAACATTGATTACGATGACCTTGATGATGAAGTGCTACTGTCGGTCGGCATTGGTTGCGTTGTCCACAGCGGCACTTTTTCCTCCGCAAGTTCGGGCGCAACCTGCTGCGCCTACCAACAACGTCCAGCCAACCGTGACGGCCGCCATGGGCGACATGGGCGGGAAGTTCTTTGGGCGCGCGCCGGATCCGGCCAAGACCCGCCGCTATTACATCGCCGCCGAATGGCAACTGTGGGACTACGCGCCAGAAGGCCGCGACGTCATCTGCGGCAAACCGCTGCCGCCCTCTGTCCTGACAAAGAGGCGGGGCGGCAAGCTTCGCTACGTGCAATACACCGATGACACTTTTACCACCAAAGTCATGGAAGTGCCCCGGCTTGGGGTGCTGGGTCCAGTGTTGCGGGGCACCGTTGGAGAGTATCTTGCCATCACGTTCCTCAATCGCGGCTCGCGTCCGCTGTCGATGCACCCGCACGGGCTGAAGTATGACAAGGACAGCGAGGGCTCCTATTACCAGCCCAAACCGGGACTCGGCGCGGCCGTCGGAAACGGCGCGCGATTTACCTACGTCTGGCACATGGACGAACAGTCCGGCCCGATGCCGGCCGAACCGAGTTCCAAAGGCTGGCTTTATCACAGTCATGTCGAAGGAGACGAGGAGACCGACCTTGGCCTGGTGGGATTCATCGTGGTCACCGATCCGCGCCGCGCCCGCACCGATGGCACGCCCAATGACATCGACCGCGAGTTGGCCGCCCTGTTCATGATTCATGATGAGAGCGGGATTGGCGCCGCCGTGAAAGAAGCGGCCGAGTACGGCACCACCGCCACCAACATGCCGGCTCTGAGCTGGACAGCCATGCAGGAGCAAATGGAGCAGGGCGCGCGGCATGCCATCAACGGATTTATTTTTGGCAACACACCTGGCCTCGAAATGAATGAAGGCGAGCGGGTGCGTTGGTATTTGTTTGGCCTGGGTTCCGAGGAGGATCACCACACGGCCCATTGGCACGGCATGCGCGTTACCGAAGAAGGCAGACGACGCACCGACGTCATCGAGTTGTTGCCCGCCAGCATGAAAGTGGGCGACATGGTGGCCGATAATCCAGGCACATGGCTGTTCCACTGCCATGTGGCCGATCACATGATGGAGGGAATGTTTGCGCGCGTGATCGTTCATCCCAAGACCGCAGCGGGTGCAGGCCGCGCGCCCGAGCAGGCCTTCTTCGGCCTGGCACAGGCCCAGCAGTCGCTCCACATCAATCGCGCGGTTGCGGTCCTGGACTCTTCGCCAGCTGCGCAGCAACCGTGCGAACTGCGCCTGGAGGGGACCGTCACTGTTTACAATGCGTTCTCCGTGTTCATGCAGCCTTTTGAAATTCAACTGGGCCAAAAGGTGGTCTCCTTCAAAACGGATCGCAAGGGAGTCGTCACCACAGCGGACGGAACCTTTCGTATCAAGAACGCCAGCCAGTACGGCGTGGTCTATGGCGGGCTATTGGAATTCGAGGCGACGATGCAAGGAGCGGATTGGCTGGACGAATTCCGAAAACTTGGGCTGTCCGCGAGTGGCGGCAATTCTCAACTCCCGTCCACGTTCATGATGCAGATTGGAAAAGCCCGACACACGGCTGCCGCATCCATCGCCGTTCAGAACAAGTGAGTGGGCAGAGGAAGTAATCAGTAATTAGTAATCAGTGCTCACTGCTATTTAACACTACTGAATACTGAACACTGATTACTGATTACTTCAGTTGTCCTACCGCTGATCCGCGTAGCTACTGCTGGCGCTAGCCTGCGACGCCCACTGGCGGGTTCCGTCCCGGCCGACGAGTTCGACGGCGTCGATTTCGTTCCAACCGGGCACGCGCCGGGTGTCCAGATACACCTTGACGCCTTTGGCGTAGACGTTGCCCGACACCGGGAAGACTTTTTCGATGGGCGCTTCACCGGGTTCGGTGACGCCTTCCCAAATGGTCTGCTCCTGGCCATTGGGCAGCACGGCGGCGACCTTGGAGATGGCGCCCGGGTTGTAAGTCTCGCGGACGCGCACTTCGGCGAGGTAAACCTGGTTTGAATACTCAAGGTTCAGCCATTCCTCGCCGCCATCAGGCAGTTTGGAAGCCCAGGCGGTGGAGATATCGCCGGCCTGGTGGGTGTCCGGGGCGCCAATGGCTTGCTCCTCGCCCCACGCCCGGCGGGCAGGCTGGCCGGGAGGACCGATGTAGGCTTGCGGGTCAGTCAACTCTCCGCCACTCAAGACGCGCGGTCGGCGGCCGCTCAGGTTGCCCAGCGCTTGCACCTGGTCCTGCAACATGCTGATTTGATTCAGCGCGGTGTTCAGGCGGCGCTGGGTGGAGGCCAACTCGGCCCGGGCCTGATTCAACTGACGGACGCTCTCCTGCAAATCCGTAGCCGTGACCGAGTTGCCTGCGGCGTCCCCACTGGCAGCAACCTGAGCGGCCATTTCCGCCCGGAGCGAATTGATTCGATCTCTGAAGCGAAGGTCCTGGATGACAAAGAGTCCGACGAAAAGCAGCGCGACGAGGATGGTGATGCCCTTTGTGTGGTTCATATGATTGGGTCAGCCGTATGCCATTGTTAGACGGGAAGAACCTGCTTTTTGCTCACGGGCTGCAAGAGCAGAGCGCACATTTTGTCATTTGCCCAGGCCCAAGGCTTAGATACCCTAATTCCGTGTCAGTGTCGGACCGCCAACTTTTCGGGATTGCCGTCGTGCTTTACGGCTTGAGCACGTTGTACGCGCTGTTCGTGCTCCGCGCGGGGTTCCGGAAGGATACGTGGATCAACTACTGCCTGCTCTTCGGCGGGGCTGCATTCCACACCTGGGCGATGTTCGAGCGCGGTTTCTCCCTCCAACGTTGCCCCATCAACAATCTTTACGAAGCGACAACGTTCATTGCCTGGACGATCGTCGCTGCCTACCTGGTGGTGATGGGCTCCTGGGGACGGCTTCGGTTTCTCGGCGCGTTCGTATCGCCGCTACTGCTGGCGTTGGGGGTGTTCGCGCTGATGCCGGCCCTGGACGTTCGCGCGGCCACACCTACCTTCACGGGCGGTTGGCGGAGCCTCCATAACGCCCTTATCCTCCTGGCATTCGGCGGTTTTGGACTCAGCGCGGTGGCAGGGCTGATGTATGTCATGCAGGATCGCGACCTGAAGCATCACAAACTGCGGGCAGCGCTTTCGCTGCTGCCGCCCATCCAAAGGATTGAAGCCATTATCGGCCGGCTGCTTGTTGCGGGCTTTGCGCTGCTCACTGCCGGGCTCGTGGTCAGCATCGTCTACCTGAAGCAGACGCGAGATGTTTACTTCTCCAGCGACGCCCTGCTGCTTTACTCGGTCTTTGTGTGGGCGCTTTACCTGACCCTTGTGGTACTGCGCTGGGGTTTCGCACAACGGGGACGCCGCTTCGCCATGGGGGCCATCGGCAGTTTTGCGTTTATCGCGCTGACATTCTGGGGCGTTTATCTGCTCTCGGACCTGCACCATAAAGACTCCGCGGACCGTCCGCGCACGGAATTGCGCCGATGAAACACTTGTCCAACGCCCAACTGGAGCGGCGATTGACAGTCCGCAAGGGGCATCAAGCCCCACTTCCGCTGCGTAGCATAAGCAAAACGAACCGCCTCACCCCTCACCCCGGCCCTCTCCCCTTTGAGGGGAGAGGGAGACTGGCCTCAAGCGCGCCGAACGCGGCCATGGGCGTACTTCCTGCAACTGATCCGCGTCGCGCTCCCTCTCCCCTTAAAGGGGAGAGGGAGAACGCAACCAGCCGCACAGGATTTCAATCGTCCCTTCATCGGCAGTAGCCCAATGCCCATACTCGTCCTCGGCCTGAGCCATCACACTGCGCCCGTGGCGTTGCGGGAGCGGTTTGCCTTTGTCGAGGCGCGCGTGCCGGAGGTGCTCCAGCGGTTGCGCGAAAGTGGCATGGCTGAGGAAGCCGTGATTCTCTCGACTTGCAACCGCGTCGAGATTTACGCCGTGACCCGGCTCGGTCCGAAAGAAGCCTTCCCGGATTTGCTCGAATTCTTCAGGCGCTGCCACGAATACGCTGACCCATTGACCGACGAGGTCTACAAGCTGGCCGAACCGCAAAGCGTTGAACACCTTTTCCGCGTCGCCTCCGGGCTCGACTCGATGGTGCTCGGCGAAACGGAAATTTTCGGCCAGCTCAAAAAGGCTTACGAACTGGCTTTGCAACACGGCCACACGGGCGGCGCGTTGAACAAGGCGTTCCAGCGCGCGTTCCATGTTGCCAAGCATCTCCGCACCTCCACGCAAATCCAGCGCGGGGCCACCTCCGTCGCCGCGGTGGCCGTCGAACTGGCTGAAAAGATCTTTAACACCCTCAAGGATCGGCAGGTGATGGTCCTCGGCGCCGGCGACACCAGCGAGAAGGCGGCCCGTGCGCTGCTGTCGCGAGGCGCGCACAGCGTGCTGGTTTCGAACCGGTCCTTTGAACGTGCCGAAGCGCTGGCCCGGGAACTTGGCGGGCGCGCAATTCACTTCGAGGACTGGGCGCAGGAATTTCGCCGAATCGACATCGTTATCAGCAGCACCAGCGCCCCCCATTACGTCCTGGACCGCGCCAGGCTCGAACCGCTCATGGCCTTGCGCGGCCAGGCGCCATTGCTGTTGGTCGATATCGCCGTGCCGCGGGACATCGTTCCGGAAGTCAACTTCCTGGACAACGTCTACCTCTACAACGTCGACGACCTTCAAGCCATTGCCGATGACTACCTCAAGCAACGGCGCGAGGAACTGACCAAGTGCTACGGGTTCATTCGTGACAAGGCGGCCGGATTGCTGGGAGCTAGACGGCCGTCGGGCCTGGATTCCGAGGCGAAGCCCGCTTATGGGCATGAATAGGCGTGGTGTGTGGTGCGTGGTGCGTCAGTATGTGCGCGTATGAACTATCGCAATTCTGAGTCCTGTATTGGCAACATAGGTCGAGTCTAATGAACCGCCTCACCCCTCACCCCGGCCCTCTCCCCGTTGAGGGGAGAGGGAGGACGTTGGAAACGCGCATCGAAACCAGTATGCGCGCGTCCAGACGCTCGGCACTGGAGATCCCAAAAGCATCGAGCGCGGTGGTGTGCGTCCAAGCCAAATTAGGCGTCCGTCGCGCTCCCTCTCCCCTTAACGGGGAGAGGGCCGGGGTGAGGGGTGAGTTCGCAACTTGACGCTAATTTCACTGATGTCTGACGCACCACGCATCACGCACCGCGTCTTCCGTATCGCGACTCGCGGTAGTCCTCTCGCCCTGGCACAAGCCAACCTCGTTCTTGCGGCGTGCTGCGCGGCCTTTCCCGACTTGTCGTTCGAGCTCCAGATCATCAAGACCACAGGCGACAAACTCCCGGGGGCATCGCTGACGGGCAGCGAGCTTTCGAAGGGAGTGTTCACGAAGGAACTCGAGAACGCCCTTCTGTCTGACGAAGCCGAGTTGGCGGTTCACAGTCTGAAGGATCTTCCCACGTCGCTTCCGGCAGGGCTGTCACTCGCGGCCGTGCTGCCCCGGGCGGACGTGCGGGACGCGCTGGTCTATAGGCATGTGGAATACATTGCCTGTTGGCCGGATTCGGCCCAACCCGTGCGGCAGGATCGCCGCGGATTCAAACCGGAGCTGTCCCTCGCCTCGCTTCCGCGGGGGGCGACGATCGGCACAAGCAGCCCGCGGCGCGCGGTGCAGGCCCGCGAGAGGCGCCCGGATCTCAACATCGTCCCGATCCGCGGCAACGTGGGCACTCGCTTGCGCAAACTGGCCGAACAGCCGCAACTCGACGCGCTGTTGCTGGCGACGGCAGGCCTCGAACGGCTCGGATGCCAATTCACGGCCGGCGAGCAAATGAGTGGGGCGGACGTGCCTGCCGGACTTGCTGTCACGCGGGTGCCGTTGGGCGAGATGCTCCCGTGTGTCGGCCAGGCGGCCATCGGAATCGAAACGCGCTTGGGCGATTCACGCGTCGAGGAGATTTGCTCGCGCCTCAATCACGCCGAAACCCTCGCAGCCGTCACGGCGGAACGCGCGTTCCTGGCAGCGATGGGGGGAGGCTGTCACTTGGCTGTGGCGGCCTATGCCGAGGTCGAGGGTGACGAACTCAAGATGCGCGCGGTTTCCTACCTTGGGGGCAAACCTGTGCGCGCTGAGGCACGTCGCAATCGCAACGAAGCCGTCGCCCTGGGGGAACAACTGGCGGCAGAACTCCTCGGGAGCTAGATATAGAAACGTCACTCCGGAACATCCGCGTGAGCAGGATCACGATTGGATTAAGGGCCGGCCATGTATCTGCGACCGCCGTCGTTGGTAGCAGCCCAGAACCAAAAGGGCTGAAAGCCCGACAGATAAAAGCCCAGGGCAACGCCCTGGGTTTGCGTCTTCATGGTAGGGCGCGTCGCCCCGCGCGCGCCGTCGCACGGACTGCAAAAGGCTGGCTCGACTGAAGTGCGTAGCGCGGAGCGACGCGCCCTCCACTGCCTGCCGGCCAGCCGGCCAGCGTGGCTTGCGCACGGGGCGGGCAACGTCTAGCCTTGGCTGCAGATGAAATCGACAGGTACGGTCTACCTCGTCGGCGCCGGGCCTGGCGATGCCAGGTTGCTGACGCTGCGCGGCGCCGAGTTGCTTGGGCGCGCGGAGGTGGTCGTCTACGATGCATTGGTCAACGCTGAGCTTCTCCGACTGGCGCCGAAGTCCGCTGAGATTGTTTACGGAGGCAAGCGCGCAAAGGATCACGCCATTCCACAGGAGGACTTGAACCAACTGCTCATCGCCAAAGCGCGCGAAGGCAAGACCGTCGTGCGCCTCAAGGGCGGTGATCCGTACGTCTTCGGCCGCGGCGGCGAGGAAGCTGAGGACCTGGCTGCCGCCGGAATCCGGTTCGAAGTCGTGCCCGGCATTTCGTCCTTCGTTGCCGGGCCGAATTACGCGGGAATTCCACTGACCCACCGGGACCATTGTTCGAGTTTCACCGTCATCACGGGCCACGAAGACCCGACCAAGCCCGCGTCCGGGCTGGACTACAGGCAACTGGCCAGGCTGCCCGGCACGAAGGTCGTTCTCATGGGTGTGGAGCGCATTGGACCCATCGCAGAGTCGCTCGTCGCGCACGGGATGGACGCCAACACGCCTGTCGCCATGGTTCGGTGGGGCACGACGGGCCAGCAGCAATCCATCGATGGCACGCTCGCGACCATTGCGGAGGTCGTCGCCAAGGCCCAATTCACCGCGCCGGCCGTCACGGTCATTGGCGGAGTCGTCGGCTTGCGAGAGAGGCTCAACTGGTTCGAGCACCGGCCGCTATTCGGCCAGCGCATCGTAGTGACGCGGACCCGCGAGCAGGCCAGTGAGCTTTCGCGCCAGTTGCTCGAACTCGGGGCGGAAGTGTTGGAGATCCCGACGATTAAGACGGTGCCTCCCGACGACAAGCACAGCCTGGTCGAGGCGCTCCAAGGCATTGGCGAATACGACTGGGTGATCTTCACCAGCCCCAACGGAGTGACCGCGTTTTTTGACTGTTTCTTCAAGGCGTTCGAAGACGTGCGCGCGCTGGGCAATCTGCGCTTTGCCGCCGTCGGCCCGGCCACCGCGGCAAAGCTCAAGGAATTGCATTTGCGCGTCGACGCAATGCCCGAGCAATATGTCGCGAGCAAAGTGGCCGCGGCCGTCAAGGCCGTCGAGAGCATCGAGAACGTCCGGATTCTCCTGGCCCGCGCACAGGTGGCGAATGCGGAATTGACCAAGACCCTCGAAGACCTCGGCGCCATTGTGGACGACGTCGCGTTTTACAAAACGGTCTCTGAGACGGAGGATCTCACTGGCGCCGCATCGAAGTTGGAGGAGCATGGCGCGGATTGGATCACCTTCACGAGCAGCTCGACTGTCGAGCATTTCCATTCGCGGTTCGGTCTCCCGGGCCTGTTGAAACGATTCCCACATACCCGCCTCGCTTCAATCGGTCCCGAGACGAGCAAGGCAATCGAAGCCCTTGGATTGAAACCGACCGTCGAAGCGCGCCCGCATTCCATTGCCGGCCTCGTCCAGGCCGTGCTCAAAGCGGGAAGGAAGTCGGCAGGGTAGAGTGAAATCTTCCCCGCCAAACGCCCAAGTCAGAGTAACCTCGAATCGTTCTCATCACGCTGCCTCCGGTTCTGGTTCGCGCCGACAGGTATCTTTTTGGCCCTTCTGCCGCCAAGCCCAGATGTGCAGCGACAGACCGCGGATGGTGCACACGATGACCAGCGCGAAGAACAGGCCAAAGACGATGTGCATCATCTGAGTCAGCGCATAGACCATCGCGACGGAAAAACCGAACAACGCCTGTCGTCCGGGCTTGAGGGGCGTGGTGGCCGGATCGGGAATCATGTAAAGCGTGAAGACAATGAACGCGGCGCTGGTCATCGGCATCAATGGGACGATCAGAGGAGTGCCGAAAAGTTTGGCACGGACGAGTCCTTGCAGGATGAATCCGCCGATCCAAGCGCCCACCAGCGGCAGGCGACCGGTGAACAGCCCGTGGATGATTATGCCGGAGGCGAGAACGACGATGGGCAGGCCCCAGTCCCACAGGCCGGTGATGTTCTCCGTAAAATGGTAGGGTGGCGCGAAGCCAACTTCGGGAAACAGCACCAGTGTCGTGGCGACACCGAAGTTGGACGGATTGAAAATGTGCTGCGTGTTCCTGTTGCCCACCGGGGCGCGCACCATCAGCTTCGAGCCCATGGACAGGACGACGGCGAAGATCACCGGCCAGAGCCGTTCGTTGGCATAAAGGAGCATTGCGCAAGCGAATCCGGGAATGAGGCAGGCCGGGAGGAAGTTCAGGAAGTTGCCAAGGCTGCCGGAGAAGCGCAGTTCGCGATTGTTTGAACGGGCATCGACCCAATCCAGGAACAGGGAGACAAGGATGGCCGTGGCGATGGCCGTTAACGGCGTCGCCCAGGACTGCTCGAACCCGAGCACGGTGTGGCCGACGAGGTTCCACACGATCATCAGGGTGGTGAAATACCAGAGGGCGAACAGACGCAGCTTGGGGTTCTTGTTCGGATAGAACAGAACCGTCGTGTTGAAGTGCTTGGCCTTCATCGCGGGGCTTGTTGCTGCGGCGCGTGGGCGGCGACATCGGCTCTGCCCAAATCAACCGTGTGCCAGCCAGGGACAAGGGACAGCCGCCGCTGCTGGACTTTTCCGGTGCCGTCACGCCATCGGATGTCTGCAGCTACGGGCGTTGTCCTTTCCCAGGCGCCCAAACCAAAATGGAGGTCGGGACTGCGACGGCCGGAGTGACCGTTTCCGCCGTCCATCTGCGCGACCCGCTTGCGGCCATCGGGCAGGTTGACCGTCGCGACCGCGCCGATGGCGGGGGAACCGCTTCCATGGAGCAATCGCAAGCCAAGAAAGGAGCCCGGTTGTGGAGATTCGTTCTTGAGGAAATCGGACGGCCCCCACTGGTTCGCGCAGGCGAAATCCAGGCAGCCATCGCCATCCACGTCGGCAATGGCAAGGCCGCGGCTGACCATCGGTTCGGCCAACCCGAGGAGCGGCGCGATGTCGTGGTAGCGCCCGTCGGCGCCCCGGGCGAAAAACGGATTCGAGTCGCGCCCGCTCAGATCGGCGCCAGGCCGGAAGTTGGGCCAGAAGCGCGGATTGTGGACGATCTGATCGTTGCTCGTGCCGAGCGCCTGAAGTTCTGGCCAACGATTGATTTTCCCCCGGATGAATCCGCACGCCTGTATCGCTTCGGGCACGCCGTCGTTGTCGAAATCCGCCAGACGCGCATCCCACGAAAAACCGCTGCGTGACAATCCGAACTTCTCACTGGCGTTGACAAACGGGGCGATGCCTTCCCGCATCTTTCCCAACTCCCCTGTGTTCAGCCACAAGAAGTGGCTCTCGGTCAGGCCAAATTTCGTGGCGATGTTGCTCACGTAAATGTCGAGCAGGCCATCGCCATTCACATCGCCGAAGTCCACGCCCATGCCTTTGAACGAATCCTGTCCCAGCACGCACGATTTGGGAGTCATGAGGTCGCGCCGGCCTTCAAGGATGGCGAATCTCAGTTGGCCCGGCGTGGAGCGGTTGTGCAACAGGCGGTCGGGACCGAAGTCGTTCGCCAGGTAGAGTTCGGGCAGGAGGTCGCCGTCGAGGTCCGCCGCGCCGAGGGCAAGCGTCCAACCACGGGAGATCTCCTCACTGAAGACGTTCTTCACTTCACGGTAGTGCGCCGCGTCCCTCGTTGCCGACTCCCAGAGAAAGACGTGCTTGTGACCCCCGTTCAGCGCCTTTGACTTGCCTTCGTGCATCACGACAGTGCCGGTGGCCCTGGGATCGAGGACCCTCGCGTCGTCCTGGAAATAACCTCCGATCAGCAGATCGACGTGGCCGTCGCCATCGAGGTCGGCTTGAAGGGCGCAGTTGGAGTACCAGCGTTCGCCACAGTCGGTCAGTTCCCCGGGAACGAACGAACGTGGGGAGAGTTGCTTTCCCGCCGAGTTGTCCGCCGTGCGCAAGTAAAGCACCGGAGTGCGCCCCCAGAAATAGACCAGCAGATCGAGCAAGCCATCTTCGTTGAAGTCGCCGGCCAGGGTGCCCATCGGTGCGACGGTGGTGGGATCGTAGGAGTTGTGAGACCAGAAAGCCGTGTTCAGCGTGAAAGCACTGTAGCGCTCGCCGGTGCCCGGAACGGGGGCGACCGTGACCCGATCCGTCCGCGGATCGACATGAACGAGATCATTGGGCAGGCCGTCGCCATCAAGATCCGCCAGCGTAACGGCCGCGCCGAGGGAGGAGATCCAAGCTGAAATTCGTTCGAGGCTCGGATGCACCTGCCGCACCAACTTGTGAGACGGTGAGCCCGGCGCTTCCGGCAGGGGATAGTGCTTGAACTTGAACCGGACGGCAAGGGTGGCGAGGTCAGACGGCTTTCGCTCGGGGAGTTTGGCAACGACGTAGCAAACCGCCACCAGGAAGATGGCAGCGAGGCAACTGGCGCGTTTATTCATCGAGCGCCGAGCGTTTGAGAATCTCCTTCTTCCATGAAGGATCTCGAATTAACTTCGATGACAGTGCGGCTTCATCAAATCAGGCGAAATCGGCTGACGCGGGTTTTTTGTTCGCCCATGCTTGCGTCTTCGCAACGCGGCGCCTGCGCAGAAGAAATCCTGCCACTGCCCGGAACTTCCGGGCCAGCAGCCGCGCCAGCCTCGTCAGCTTGAAGTCCATGCAATAACCCAGCGTGTTGAGCACCTTGCCGCTGAACAAATAATCTGCGGAAGTCATGCTGCGAACGCCCGAACCGTTGTTCCAAGTGTTGTAGAATTTGAAAACCGCGGCCACGGTGAGCGCGTCGTAAATGGCCTCCTCGCTCCAGCCGGCTTCCTTCAATTTCTGAATGTCGGCGTCAGTCACCCTTGAAGGTTGCTCGGCCAGTTTTCCGATGTAACCAAAAAGCGCCTTATGCGCGGCGTCCAGTCGGGAGGTCTCCGGATTGCGCAGGACTTCCTTGACCAGACCCTCCTCGAGGTAGCCCGCCGCCGACGCCGCATGGGCGTCGCTACAGAAGGAGCAGTGGTTCTTCCTGGAAAAGTAGGCACCAATGAGTTCCCGCATGCCCGGGGAGAGCGGCGAAGGCCCACGCATCACTTCCTCGGTGAAGCGGACCAGATGATCCGTGCTGCGCCGCTTGAACCGAAAGAGGTGGAGAATCTCCGGGATGGCTTCACCTGAATCGCGCAATTCCTTGAAGGCGATTTTTGCCATGCCTTCAGCCGGCCGCGTTTCTATTTCTTTCAGGTACATCTTCTTGAACTCGGTTTGGAATCGCGTGGCCACGGCAAAAGCGGCTGGCGAGGCATCGCTTGCAGTGGAATTTCGAGTTGGCCTATTATAGTAACTGCGCCCTTCTGTGAAACCGTTGGGGACGATCCGTGCATTTTCGGGGGCAGGAAGTCAGAAAGCGGGGACGGTAACGGGCGCCTCCACATAGGTCGTTCCGGGTAGTCTGCCCACACCGGGAGTCAGTTGATTCCTCACTCAACCTCTTTCCGCTCATGGACACGGCTGCCTTCGTCGTAAACACCCCGATGTTCGAGGTGACAGCTGGTACTTTACTCCGCCTGCGGAACAGCCATCAGAGTACTATTCAGCCCGGGCCGGTTGCTCGACCTACCCTCGGCCGGTGGTCGTGTAACGGTTCGACATGCCAAATAGTGCGATTTGCCCCTGAATGAGGACCGTTGGTCCCTCTAGTTTCGTGAAACTGCCTTTGCTTTGTTAAGACTCCAACGTTTCCAGACGACACCGACGACAAAAAGCTCCCAACCTGCTTATGTGCACACCACTCACTGACTTACCTCTGCGGTTGAATGCGCATTGGAAAAATGTGTTCACCACTTTGATTGTACTGTTTGCGCTCAATTGCAGCGCGCAAATCAACTGGTACGTTCCCAATCCCAACTACTCCATTGCGCGGAACTGGAATGAGCGCGCTCTGGAAGGGATTCGGATGGACACGCCGCATCCTCCCGGCCAGGCGAGGAACCTTTTCAGTTATTCGGTGTGCATGTATGACGCGTGGGCGGCGTACGATTCGAACGCGGTCGGCTTCATCTATCACGGGAAACACACCGCACCGGATGTTGCGGCGGCGCGACGCGAGGCCATCAGCTGCGCGATGTATCGGATGATGCTCGAGCGGCACGCTTACTCGCGCACGGCCACCAACCAGGCCTACGCGAACCCCGCGTTCATGGCCGCGTTGGGCTACGAGACGAACAATGTTTCGCGCGACACGTCCACACCCGCCGGCGTTGGCAACAGCATCTACGACGCGGTCTCGGCGTGGTTCATCAATGACGGTTCACGGCAAACCAACGGCACTCCGTTCCCACTCGCCAACCCGCCCGTGGCCTATCCGGATTATCCGGCCGGCCATCCACGCCGCTACCAGTTTGTGAACGGGATGATGAATCCGTTCCTGCACGGCACTCAGGACGGAACCAACAACACGCTATTTTTCCCCAACACTTGGCAGCGGCTCATCGTCGCCGGTTCCATCGATCAAAACGGTTTTCCTCAGAACCCGCTCCAGGGTTTCCTGGGGGCGCAGTGGCTCTGGGTGCGGACCTTTTCGCTCGGTCGTGTTGATGGGGACAAACCGTGGATTGATCCCGGTCCGCCTCCCTACCTCGGGACGGCGACGGACCTGGCGTTCAAGACCAATCTGGTCGAGGTCATTCGACACAGCAGTCAGCTCACGACGGAGGATGGTGTCATGGTGGACATTTCGCCCGCGTCGATTGGCAACAACGCCCTGGGAGAAAATGGCGGACACGGTTACACTGTCAACCCCGTCACGGGTCTACCCTACGTTTCCAACATTGTCCTGCGCGGCGATTTCACCCGCGCGCTGACCGAATTCTGGGCGGATGGCCCCGCTTCCGAAACGCCTCCCGGTCACTGGAACTCCATCGCGAACCACGTGTCCGATGACATGGCCGCCAACGTGACTCCCTTCCGAATCGGCGGCACCGGCCCCGTGGTGGATCGCCTTGAGTGGGACGTGAAACTTTACTTCGCCTTGAACGCCGCGGTGTTTGACGCGGGGTGCGCGGCTTGGAGCGTGAAGCGCTATTACAACGGCTGGCGTCCGATCAGCGTCATCCGCCACTGCGGCGGCCTGGGTCAATGCAGCGATCCCGGCCTGCCCTCTTATCACACGAACGGTTTGCCGCTGGTGACAAACCTGATTGAGCTCGTCACCGCCGAATCCGTTTTTTCCGGTCGGCACCCACAGCTGACGCCCGGCAAAATCGCGGTTTACTCCTGGCCGGGCCAGCCGGAATTTCCCGCGGAAGAAGTGAGCCGAGTGAAATGGGTCCATGCCGAGGATTGGATGACTTATCAGAAGAAGACCTTCGTCACTCCAGGCTTCCCCGGTTACATCTCCGGCCATAGCACGTTCAGCCGCGCCGCCGCCGAAATCATGGCGGCCATCACCGGCACCAAGTGGTTTCCGAATGGCTTGGGCACCTTTACCCTCCCGAGGCTGGTGAACGAAGCTGGCCCGACGGCACCCGTTACCCTGCAATGGGCCTCCTACTACGACGCGGCAGACCAGGTCGGCCTCTCACGCATCTGGGGCGGCATCCATCCGCCCGCCGATGATCTCCCCGGGCGTCGCGTCGGAGCGCAGGTTGGCACCAACGTGTGGGCTTTGGCGAAAAAGTTCTTCGATGGCACCGTCGTTGATTCCCCCGTCAACCTCATCTCGTCCAAAGTCGACGGCAGCAACCTGGAGGTTCGCTACAACGCGGTGCGAGGACTTTACTACAAGATTCTCAGCGCGACGAACGTGGACGGGCCTTACACCGACGGCGGGCAGCCCGGCCAGTTGGCGCAGGAGGCCTCCATCGCCACCACGAACGCCCCGGGCGGCGCCCAGAAGTTCTACCGCGTGTCGGCCTCGCGTGCTCCGTGAGGTGGACGGAGGTGGATGAGGCACCAGGTGCAGGCCGCATGAGATCGGCTCGCAGGATATCGCACGCCTTCACGCTGATTGAATTGCTGGTGGTCATCGCGATCATCGCGATTCTCGCCGCGCTCCTGCTGCCCGCCCTCGCCCGCGCCAAAGTCCGGGCGCAGCGGACCGCGTGCGCGAACAACCTCCGGCAGATCGCCCTGTCCTTGAGGCTTTGGGCCGATGGCAACGACGGGAAATTCCCGTGGAAAGTTCCCCAGACCGAGGGCGGTGGCATGCCCAACGGCACCGGCAACGCCACCGTGAGGCTCCAGTTTTCCCTCGTCTCCAACGAACTGGCGACGACGAAAATGCTCCTTTGCCCGGAGGATGTGCGCCGCACCCCGGCCCCGGACTTTGCCAGCATCACGCTGTCGAACGTCAGTTACGCACTGTGCAACGAAGCGACTGACGATAGACCCCGCCTCGTCCTGGCCACCGATCGGAGCATGATCGGTTTCGATTTCACCGGCCTGCCGGACAACATCAATTGCTTCATTCTCACTTCACCCGGCACCGGGGCTGGTTCCGCCAAATGGCGAAGAGGCATCTGCCACGGCGCCAACCTTGGGCAGGTGGTGTTGACGGATGGTTCTGTCCAGCAATGGAACGACTCCAGCCTTGCGCGAACCCTCACCGGCTACGACCCTGCCGCCGAGACCGACAGCGGCCTCCTGCAATTCTACTTCCCCTAATGATGAGGTAGTTGGGTTCGCGGATGGACGGAAGAAGAGAAGGAACCCTGAGGTCGTTCAGGCGAGCGCCCCAGACTTCCTGAAGCCTTTTCCTTCTCGCCACGTATCGGCGCTCGCGATACAAAGGCCATTGACACATGGCCGACCAGAGCTTCGCCAAGAAACTCCAGAAGCGAATCGTCGTATACTCGGCGGCTGGAATGATCCTGGTCGGGTTTGTCGTGGCGCTATCGGGCATCGTGCCTCTGTCTCTCGAGCTTCGCGACGCGCAGGAAAAAAACCTCAACGTCTACCTGCGACGCCAAACCCGCGCTACAGAGCAATACGTGGTGCGCGCGCAAACGGCTTCAACGTTTCGGTTCGCCCGGGGCCGACTGCGGGAGGAACTGGACCGATTCGCCTCCGGACAGCTTCCGTTGGCCGACTTCCAGCGCGCCGCCACGCAGGCCATGCGGGAGTCGATCTCGGGTTCGACTAATACGATCTCCTTGTACCTGCTCGACCGCCGGACAAACATCATCGTCCAGTCCGGGCAACCCATTCCGCGCGCGTTGTGGGCCGTGCCGGACGCCACGCAGGATACGGCATTGCGAGGCCCCGCGCGGGTCGGCGCCGAGTATTGCATGATTTCCGGTTCGACCGTGCGGACCTCACAGGGCGGGCGACTGGGCTATGCGATGGCGCTCTACAGGTTGAACTCGCTGCGGAACGTCGTGGAGGACTTTTCGGACCTCGGTCGCAACGGCGAAACGATTATCGGCGACCTCTTCAACAAGGAACTTCCAGTTTTCTTCCCATTCCGCCCGGTGCGCGACAGCGTTGGAGCCGACACGAACAAACTGCTCGCCGTTCGCACCGCGCTCTATTACGCCCAACAGGGGCGAACCGGAATCGTGCCTCAGGCGTCAGGTCACCCCGATCTGGTGCTGGCATACGGGCCTGTGGATGGGACTCCTTGGGGCATTGTCGTGAAGATGGACCGCGATGAGTTCTTCGGGCCGATCAATCGCCGGCTTGCTGGCCTCGCCGCAGTCATCTTCGGCGTCGTGCTGCTCGGCACCGCGGGGATGGTTTTCGTGCTTCGACCCCTGGCGGGCCGCGTCATTCTCCACACCGATGAATTGGAGAGCCAGATTTACGAGAAAACCGCGGCGCTCAACACCGAACTGGGCGAGCGCACGCGCGCTGAAAAATCCCTGCGCGACTCGGAGGCCCTCTACCATTCGCTGGTCGATACGCTGCCCATCAACATCCTCCGCAAAGACCTGGCCGGGCGCGTCACCTATGGCAACCGCGGCTACTGTGAGGCCATGGGCAAACCGATATCCGAGTTGCTCGGCAAGACGGACTTCGACCTGTTCCCGCGTGAAATGGCGCAGAAGTACGCGCGCGACGACGACAAGGTAGTCCATACCGGGCAGATGTTCGAGGACGTCGAGGAACACCGCCGACCCAACGGGCAGACGATTTACGTTCACGTCCTCAAGGCCCCCGTGCGCAATGCCCGCGGCGACATCGTGGGTACACAGGTCATCTTTTGGGACGTCACGGCGCGCAAACAGGCTGAAATTGCCCTGGCGCAGGCCAATGTCGACCTGGCGCGCTCGAACAAGGAACTGGAGCAGTTCGCTTATGTCGCCTCGCACGACCTGCAGGAACCGTTGCGAATGATCACCAGCTACACGCAGCTCATCGCCAAGCGCTATAATGACAGGCTGGATCACAACGCCCGTGAGTTCATGGATTTCGCTGTTGCGGGCGCGCTGCGCATGCAACGGCTCATCCACGACCTGCTGGCCTATTCACGCGTCGGCACGCGCGGCAAGCCGCCCGAACTAACCAATTCGGGTGACGCACTCGCTGGCGCGCTCGACAACCTGAAGCTGGCCATTGAGGAGAACGCCGCTGAGATCACGCAGGACTCAATGCCCACGGTGATCGTGGACCCGACTCAGCTGACGCAGCTTTTCCAAAACATTATCGGCAATGCGATCAAGTTCCGCGGGAAAGAGAAACCGCGTATCCATGTCAGCGCGGTTCGCGAAACGGCGCCGTATTGCAAGATCCCTTCCGCCGGCGCACCGGGGCCGGTGTCCAAGCAACAGCCCGAGGAGTGGCACTTCAGCATTCGCGATAACGGCATCGGGATTGATCCCCAGTATTTCGACAAGATCTTCGTTATTTTCCAGCGCCTGCACACGCTCGACCAGTATCCCGGCACTGGGATCGGCCTGGCGATCTGCAAGAAAATCATCGAGCGACACGGGGGGCGCATCTGGGTCGAGAGCCAGGCGGGTGAAGGCGCCACGTTCCATTTCACGCTGCCGGTCGTCGGCAACGGCGACACGTTGATTTGAAACGTTGAGGTTTCGAACCACGGCCGGCCACCTGAACGGTCAGCGTTTCTTGCGAACCAAGGTGATGACCACCTGCACCGGTTCGTTGAACTCGGGAAATTTTGCCGCTTTGGAGAGCCAGCGGTCGTCATCCTCGCGTCCGGGGCGCGGGTTGTTCACGAGCGCATCGACGTCCGTGATGAGCGAGACAATGGAGCCGTCGGCCTGCGCAGCGAAGCCGTCCTCACGGATGCGTGAGCCGGTGTAGGTCCAGTTTCCCTTGGCCATGGCGGAGTTCCTTTTTCGGTCCAGCACCAGGGACTCAGCCCGAACGCGCCGCTCCTTCGACCCTTGCTTCCATATGATCTCAACAGTGACTGTCTCGCCGGGCAGGCTCAGCGCGGGATCGGCTGGTAGTTCGTTCGTGCCCGCGCCGCGCGCACCTAAAAGCAGCATCGCCACGTGAATATGATGCGGCTCGGCGTCGGTTCTCAGGATACTCTCGTGCGTTTTGCCCTCCGAAGTGACCAGAAGGTACTCGATGATTCCCTCCTTCAAGTTCACGAAGGCTGGGATCGTCACCGAGCGGCGCTCCTTGTCGAGGCGAACGAGCCCGAGTTCAAGCACTCCAGGAGCGATGACCCGCAGCGGGACGTTGGTTGGAACCCAGGAAGGCGTCGCCAAGGGCTGGGCCGGTAATTCCTCTGCCGCCGTGATCGGGCGCGCAGCAATACCCGACACCGCCATTGCCCCACCTAACACCAGAGCCAAACCAGGTTTCATCCGCCTCCTTCTCTTTCGGCTCGTTCCGTCCGTCAAGCCAAACCCGGACGACGCACCCGTTTAATTCCGTTTGATTTTGACATGACAGGCCGGGCAGCATCCCGGTCCGTGGCTGCCAGAATCGGACGCGGAACGCGGCCTGGTAGCCGTCGCGCTGTTTGTTATGAGCATGAAGCCATTGACCCCGGGTGAACTGACGGAACTGATTGCCGGCCTGAACCGGCTCGCTCGAAATCTCTGGTGGACCTGGAACCAGGAGTCGCAGGAAGTTTTCCAGGAATTATCTCCGCGCGGCTGGCAAAACCTCTACCACAACGCCGTGGCGGTGCTGCGTGAAGTGTCGGATTACGAATTGCGCGTCCACCTGCAAAACCCCGAATTTGCCGGGCGCGTGCGCCGTGTCCTGGCCAGTTTCGACGAGTACCTCGCAAGCACAGGCACCTGGGGCAGCGCCAATGCGCCCGAGCTCCAGGCCAATCCCGTCGCCTACTTCTCCGCGGAATTCGGTTTCCACGAAACCCTGCCCATCGCTGCGGGGGGCCTCGGAATTCTCGCGGGCGACCACGCCAAGTCTGCGAGCGATCTCGGGCTGGGGTTTGTCGGGGTCAGCCTGTTTTACCGCGAGGGCTATTTCCAGCAGGCCATCAACCACGAAAACTGGCAGACGGAATACTACACGTTGCTGCATCCCGATAACCTCCCCCTCGAGCCGGTGCTCGATGCCGGCGGCCGGCCGATGGTCTGCACCGTCGAAGTCGGAGCGAGCGAGGTCCATTTCAAGGCCTGGCGGGTGAACGTGGGGCGTTGTCCGGTCTATCTCCTCGACACGAACCTTCCGGAGAATGAGCAGCATTACCGTGACCTGACGCTCCGCGTCTACGGCGGCGACAGCACGACACGCATCATGCAGGAAGTCGTGCTGGGCATCGGCGGCGTGCGGCTTCTGCGTGCACTGGGCCTCCGGCCTTCGGTCTTTCACATGAACGAAGGACACGCTGCGTTCCTCACCTTGGAACTTATCCGCGAAAAGCTCGCGACGGGGAAGAGCTGGCCCGACGCTGTGTCCGCCGTCAAGCCCCAGTGCATTTTCACCACGCACACGCCTGTCGAAGCCGGCCACGATCGTTTCACACCCAGCTTGATGGATTACGCGCTGAAGGGGTTCCTGGCCCGGCTCAAAGTGCCGGTGTCTGAAATCCTGGCGCTCGGACGGGTGTATCCAGAGAACAAAGAGGAACCGTTCTGCATGACCGTTTTGGCCCTAAAGACCAGCCGTGCGGCCAATGGGGTCAGCGAGTTGCATGGCCGCGTGAGCCGGCAGATGTGGCATTGCCTCTGGCCGAACCTGCCCGTCGACGCCGTCCCCATCGGCCACATCACCAACGGCATTCATTTGTTGGGCTGGATGAAGGGCCCTGTGCGACGCTTTTGGCGGCGCAAAATCGGGAACCTCAATTCCGGTGCGCCTGCCGCTTCGGCTACCCGCATCCCGGAGTTCCTCGTGGGCCGCGAGACCGAGTTCTGGAAGACCAATCCCGACACGCGCTGGGAAAGCGCCATCAACGACCCCAGCTTCTGGGCGCGCATGGGCGACCCCGAGTTCGTTTCGGACGAGGAACTCTGGGCCTTGCGCTACAAACTGCGCCGCGAAATGATCGAATTCGCCCGCCGCCGCCTCCTGATTCAAGGCCAGCGGCTCAGCCAGCGCGATTTTATCGTGTTCGACCGGTTCCTGAATCCGGATGCGCTGACGATTGGCTTCGCGCGCCGCTTCGCGACCTACAAACGGGCGCCTCTCATTTTCCAACAATTCGACAATGTCGTCCGGCTGGCTCACGATCGGCAGCGGCCCATCCAGTTCATCTTTGCTGGCAAAGCGCACCCTCGCGACGACGAAGGCAAGCGCTTCATCCAGCATATCAATCACCTCAGCCGCTACAGCGAACTCAAGGGCCATCTCGTCTTCATCGAAAACTACGACGTCCACGTCGCCCGCCAGATGATCGGGGGTTGCGACGTCTGGCTGAACAATCCGCGCCGCCCACTCGAAGCCAGTGGCACCAGCGGCCAGAAGGCCGGCTGTCATGGCGGCCTGAACCTCTCCATTCTGGACGGCTGGTGGCGCGAAGGCTACGACGGCACCAACGGCTTCGCCATCAGCGACGACACCCATCCGGAGGATGTCGAAGAGCAGGATCAGCGGGACAGCGAAAACCTGTATAAGACGCTGACCGGGCAGGTCATCCCGCTGTTCTACGACCGCGACGCCGCGGGCATCCCGCGCAAATGGCTTGAGTACGTGCGCCACGCTATGGTCACACTTGTCCCCAAATACAACACCTGGCGCATGGTGCAGGAATACGCCACGAAGTACTACCTGGCCCGGTAGTTAGAGACGGCCCTCGGTTTGGAGGTCACTCAAGAAGCTCAGTAACATTTCCTCGACGACCTGGTCGAATGCGTCGGCCCGCGGCACAAGTTCCATGCCTTTGGGCCCGGACTGCGCGCCGACGATCGTGTGGACAGCGTGCTTGTACTTCTTGGCACTGTTCTGGCCTCCCGGCCGTGAGTAGACGACGGTCATTTCGAAGTCATCGATAACGTGAGACCCCACCAGGCCGAGCGTCATACGGGTCGCGAGCCCTCTCCCATAGCTGCTGCCCGCCTTGCCAGTGTTGTTGACAGTCACCTCCAGCCGTGCGGCTTGCGCAGCGCCGGCGGGATCGGCTTCCGCAAACATGCGCGTGGAGCCAAGCACTCGGATGACCTTTCGGCGGACGATCAATTCCGGTTGCTTTTCACGTTTGCCGTTAACCTGAAACTGGACACTGACCGTGACGGGGTGGGGACTCTCAATATTCTTTAGGCTTTGGTAGCTCGCCCGGCGAAATTGAGGATCGACGTACGATTTCGGCGCCATGCATCCAGCGGACAGTAATGCCAGACTGAGTGCGAGCGCACCCAGCGTTGGACACGAGACGCCGCGCTTTGTGGGAGATGAGGTCTGAGGTTCGTTACGACTCATATACGTTTGAGAACTGGCGTCGAGTCCGGTTGTTTGACTTCAGCCATGCAATGCATTTCCACAGGCGCGAGGCGGCGTGCTGTGGCTTAAGCGATTTCCCGTCACCATCATAGCTGGGTATCGGCGGGTCACGGGCGTGGTAAAGACCAATTCCGGCGCCCTTTTCATCGTTGGTGCCCGACAGTTCCCGCGGTTTGTTTCCTGCTTCGTGTTCGTGAACAACCGCGGCTCCACATCACCATTCTCGCTCGTCATCACGGAGCTTCCTCAACTTCAAAGTGACGAGGGATTCCGCTCGCTCGTTGGGGCTGGCAATACGCCGCAGGTTGGCGTTTCAATCCCCCAATGGAACGTTCGCGGCTCATCATCCTGCGGCACGGCGAAACGGCTTGGAACGTGGAAGGCCGATACCAGGGCCATCTCGACAGCCCGCTGACGCCGCGGGGCGAAGCCCAGGCGCGCGCTCTGGCACGTCGACTGACCGGGGTCAGCTTCACCACGCTCTACAGCAGCGACCTCGGCCGGGCCACACAGACTGCCGGCATCATCGCCCAGGCTACGAGGCACGAAGTCCTCCCGGATTCGCGGCTTCGCGAACGGAACCTTGGGGTTTTCCAAGGATTGCTCAAATCGGAGATCAAACAAAAACTGGCCGACGAGTATCGCCTCTTCAAAACTGCCGGTCCCGACTACGCCATGCCTGGGGGCGAAAGCGCCCGGCAGGCCGCCGAACGGAGCCTCGTCTGTCTCGAAGAACTCGCGCAACGGCATTTGGGCGAAACCATTGTCCTCGTCGCTCACGGCGGAACGATTAGCGTCCTTCTACGCCACACGCTCGGAATTCCGCTCGAGGCTCCGCGCCGTTTCGCACGATTCAACGCAAGTTGGAACGTGTTTACGTGGGACGACGGGAAGTGGCGCCTGGAAACCTGGGGCGATGTGAACCATTTGTCCTCGGCGGGATGTTAAGAGGGCGGCATTCGGGATTTGGGCATCATGCCGAGATGCGTTGACCGTAAAATCGTAAATTCAAAGGCACCCAGGAGTACAATCGAAATGCGGCTTCCTCTGAAACCGCTTCGCTTTCTCGACAGTCGCTTCGCTTGCAAGCATGATACGGACTCACGCATGAACTACTCCTTTCACCGCGTCCGCGCAGGAGTACTTTGCGCGCTTCTGGTCGGGCTCTGTCGGCTCAGGGGTTTCGAAGATCGGGCCCCTGTTAAATACATTCCTGACTCGCCCCAACAAGCGGCTCGCGCCCCACAAGGGACGCGCCTCGTGTTCAAGGAACGGGTCACGCCGCACTGGTTCGCCAACAGCACGCGCTTCTGGTATCGCAACGAGCTGAGCGGCGGTACGAAGGAATTCATTGTCGTGGATGCCGAACGCGCTTCCCGAGACGTGGCGTTTGACCACGCAAAGCTCGCCAAAGCGTTGTCAAAAGCCGCGGGCGCGGAATACTCAGCCAACCGCCTTCCGTTCGACCGCATCCAATTCGCTGACGAAGCAATTCGTTTCAAGGTCGGAGACACAAACTGGAAATGCACACTGAGTTCCTACGAGTGTGCGAAGTCGGACAGCGCCATCGATGAGAAAGCAGAGGACGAGGCGCAGGACCGCGGCGCGCGTCGAGGTGCGTGTGATGATACGGAGCGAACCTCGGAGCGCTCACCTGACGGCCAGTGGACCGCGTTCGTCAAGGACCACAACCTCTTTCTGAAATCGAGCGACAATGAGGCGAAGGAGGTCCAACTCAGCAGCGACGGCAAGGAAGGCTTGGCTTACGGGCGGTTCTCGTGGGCGCCAGACTCGAAGACCTTGACCGCCTTCCGCATCGAACCGGGCGAGCGGAAGGAGGTTTATCTCATTGAGTCCTCCCCGAAGGAGGGTGGCCGGGCGAGGCTCCGGACCCGTCCCTATGCTCTGCCCGGAGACAAGTTTACCGCTTACGAGTTGAATGTGTTCGATGTCGCCATGCGCCAACAGCGCAAACCGGAAGTGGACCGGTTCGAGCATGAGTGGCTCAGACCGCGCCTCCGCTGGAAGAAGGACGGAAGGCACTTCACTTATCAGCAGACCGACCGCGGCCATCAGCGCTTCCGCGTCATCGAAGTGGATTCGCAAACCGGCGCGGTGCGCAACCTCATTGACGAGCGATCGAAGACGTTCATTTGGACCGCGCACGCGGAGAACTTGAACCTGAGTGCGGTCAACTGGCTGACGAACACCGATGAAATCATTTACGCCTCCGAAAGCAACGGCTGGCGGCATCTCTACCTCATCGACGCCAGCTCGGGCAAACTGAGCAATCCCATCACGACCGGCACATGGGTCGTACGGGGCATCGACCGCATCGACGAAACGAACCGGCAAGTGTGGTTTCGCGCCAGTGGCATCGTTCAGGACCAGGATCCTTATTTCATTCACTACGGGCGTGTGAATTTCGACGGCAGCGGCGTGGTCTGGCTGACCGCTGGCAACGGCACGCACACGATTCAGTATTCGCCGGACCGTAGGTACCTCATTGACACCTTCTCACGCGCGGATTTGGCGCCGGCCAATGAGCTGCGGCGCGTCTCCGACGGCACGCTTGCGTGCCGGCTCGAAGAGTCTGACATCACGGAGTTGAAGGCCGGCGGGTGGGCGGCGCCGGAGGTGTTCGTCGCAAAAGGGCGCGATGGCACGACGGACATCTGGGGCCTCATCCATCGGCCGCGCGATTTCGATCCGAGCAGGAAGTATCCGCTGATCGAAGACATTTACGCCGGGCCCCAAGGTTCCTTCGTGCCGAAGGCCTTCAGCGCCAGTTCGCGCTACGAGTCGTTGACCAGGCTCGGTTTTACTGTCGTGCAAATCGATGGTATGGCGACGGCGAATCGCTCGAAGGCGTTTCATGATGTGTGCTGGCACAACCTCAAGGACGGCGGGTTCCCTGACCGCATCCTTTGGATGAAAGCCGCCGCCGCGAAGTATCCGAGCATGGACATTACGCGCGTCGGGATTTACGGCACGTCGGCAGGAGGGCAGAATGCGGCGGCCGCGGTGTTGTTCCATCCTGAATTCTACAAGGCAGCCGCGGCGAACTGCGGTTGCCATGACAATCGCATGGACAAGGCTTCCTGGAACGAGCAATGGATGGGCTATCCCGTCGGACCCCACTACGCGGAGTGTTCCAACATCGAGAACGCCCATCGCTTGCGCGGCAACCTGATGCTCATCGTGGGCGAATTGGACAACAATGTGCCGCCGGAATCGACCTACCGCTTTGTGGATGCGCTCGTGAGGGCCGGCAAGGACTTCGACTTCCTGCTTGTGCCCAACGGCGGACACGGCGCGGGTGGAGCGTACGCGGCGCGGCGGCGCGAGGATTTCTTCGTGCGCCATCTGCTGGGCCAAGAACCGCCCGATCGGAACGCTGAGAAGGGAGCGTCGGAATGAGACCGTTGCAAAGCGCGCGGACCGTTCTCTTGTTCGGGGTCCTGGCGCTGAGCGGAGTCTCGCGCGCTCAAACCGCCGCCGGCGCCGAATCCCCGCCGGTGACCGCGCCGCCCGAATCGTTCCTTCAACTGGTGCGCGACAGGGATCGGGATGTGGCGCGGAAGTTCTACAAGAAGTTCATCGACGTGAGGGGCATGCCGGTCGTGGCGTCGGGCGAAGTGGCCGATCTGGCCTTGCAACGAACCCATTCGATCGTCACGCACCTGTTGGCAGGCCGCCCAGATGTCATTCAGGCGCTGGTCAAACGCGGGATGACATGCCGGAGTACCGAAACCACCCCAACCCGGCTTACCAAAATGAACGCGTGCGCGGCACCGGCGGCAAGCCGACAAGCTTTGGCGAGGAAAATCTCCTCAGCCTGCCCCTCGATCGCTATGACGACGAAAGCATCGGCGTCCATGAATTCTGTCACACGATTGACGGCGCGCTGCGCTCGCTGGATCCCACTTGGAGCGAGCGTTATTTGGGCAACACGCCCCAAGCTGCGCTCCGACCGAAATCGTCTGCTTGACTTCTAAACCAAACGTCAACAGAATAACTGCTGAATCCCATCAGTTCGCTGTGGACCGGACAGACGTGAGACATCCGCTTGTTTCGCTCGGCCAGCGCTTGGCTTCAGCGCACAGTCGTCTTTTCATCACGTTCCGTCCAGAGGGGTGGCGGTGGCACCTGATGTGAACCCAACCTCGATGACCCTGAGATCCCACCCACTATGAAATCCATCCGCCTACTCCTGCAACCTGTGCTGCGCCTTCTCATGATTCCGGCCGTCTTGTGCCTGGCAGTACCCGCGAGCCACTCCTTTCCTATCATTACTAACGTCGTCGAAACCGGCGGCGACAACGAAGCGACGGACACCGTGTGGGCAAAATGGACCGGCGTGACGTTCGTCAACGGTGTGGCCAATGAGCCGCGCCCGGGCAGAGTCGTCGGCGCCCCTTACACCGTCGGCTTCTTCGGCGTCACTGAGCCTTGCTATGTGGACCGGGCCCATTGCTACACCAATGGCGCGGGGGCGGTGACGATTCCCTCCTACCTCCTCGGGGGTGAATACATCATGTCCGGCAACGACAATCGCGACAATGCCGGTTACCTGCTTGATGTGTACGTGGCCACACCCGTCCACGTGTACATGCTCATCGACAATCGGTTGGGCGGCAATGCCGCCGATCCCCCGACCTTTGACGCGACACACATGCAGTGGATCCTCGACCAAGGTTGGGCCGCAGTCAAAACGGGCGCCAACCGCACCGCCAATGCGAGCCTCCCGGATGAAGTGGGCGTCGACGAGGGGGCGGATGGGGGCATCAACAATTGGTTTTCCGTTTACACGAAAGACTTCCCTGCCGGCACGTTCACGCTCAGGCAAGCGGACAACGCCGGGCAAAACATGTATGGCGTCGTCATCACCGGCGCCAGCCCGCCCAATGCCCCGGCTAACCTCGTCGCAGTGGGTGGCGACAACAAAGTGTCTCTTTCCTGGTCGGCTTCCGGTGGCGCTGCGGGCTACGTGGTAAAGCGCGCGCTCGTCGCCGGCGGGCCCTACGACAACATCGCGACCAATGCTTCTCCCGGATACGTCGACACGACTGCGGTCAATGGGCTGACTTATTACTATGTCGTTACCGCCTTCAGCGCTGTCGGCGAAAGCGCCAATTCCAATGAAGCGACTGGCGAACCCAAGCCGGCCCCGACTGGCGTGGTCGCCACCGGCGGAACAAACCAGGTCGAAGTGCGCTGGCAAGCGCTGGCTGGAGCGGCCAGCTATACGGCCAAACGGTCTCTCACCAGTGGCGGGCCTTACTCTACGGTCGCCAGCGGCATTACCGACACTAACTATCTGGACGCGGGAGCGTCCAGCGGCCGGCTTCACTATTACGTGGTGATCGGCCAGCTCCTTCTCGGCGGCGATAGCGGCCAATCGGACGAAGCGTCCGGGCTCACCGCGCCGTCTGCACCGGCTTCGCTTGCTGCCTCGTTGTGGGCCGCAACCGCGATTCGTTTGACGTGGACGAGCAGCGACGCAGTGGTTTCTCAATTCCTCATCGAGCGATCCACGGATGGAATGAATTTCGTGGCGGAAGCGACCGTGGCTGGCAACCAGCGTAGTTACACCAACGCCGGTCTGGCCCTGGCCACCACCTACACCTATCGCGTGCAGGCCCAAAACGCGACCGGCCCTTCGGATTACTCGAACCTGGCGGCCAGCACCACGCCCACGTTTGGCCTCAATGTCAATTTCGCCAATGCCATCAACGGCACGCCCGCTAACAACCTCGCACCCACGCCGCCAGGGTATCTACAGGACGTGGGCGACGTTTATGCAGACAGGGGTAACGGACATTCCTACGGCTGGGACGCGGACAACACCGTTCACAGTCGCTGGCGCTTGAACACCCCGGCCGCGGACTTGCGTTATGCCACGTTCAATCACATGCAAAAGCCACTGCCGGCCGGGCGGTTCTGGGAGATCGAGATTCCAAACGGCTTCTACCAGGTGCATGTTGTCTCCGGCGATTCGGAAAACTTCGACAGCGTTTTCCAGCACAATATCGAGGGAGTGATTACGCCGACGACTTTCCCGGATACGAGCACGAGGTTCTTCGAGTACACCAACACGGTGATTGTCGATGATGGCCGGCTGACGATAGGCAACGGACCCTTGGCGCAGAACAACAAGGTCGATTTCGTGGATGTGTATCCGGCGACGGCGACGTTGCCCGTCATCGGAACGCACCCGCAGTCGCTGACGGTCGAAGACCACCATGCGGCCACGTTCTCGGTCACCCTGAGCAGCGGCTCCGTGCCATTCCGCTACCAGTGGCTGCACGATGAAATGCCCATCCCCGGTGCCACGGGCCCGACTTTGACGCTGTCCGAGGTCGTGATGGCGGATGCCGGATTCTACAAAGTCGCAGTGTCCAACTACGCCGGAGCGGTCACCAGCGACGCAGCGATGCTGACGGTCATACCGGACACGAACCCTCCCGTGGTCGTGAAGGCGGTCAGCCTCGATGGACTCACCATCACGCTTTGTTTCAATGAAGTGATGGATAAGAGTTCAGCCGAGGACACGTTCAATTACATCACTGCGAACGGGGTGCAAAGCGCCGTGTTACTGGACGACGGGCGCACTGTCATCATCACGTTGGTGAACCCCGTGTCCGATACCTTCAGCATTCAGGTCAATAATGTGGTGGACCGTGCCGGTGTTGGCAGCGGACAGGTGCCGACTTCCGGGCGGGTGCTCGGATTTGTCGGCGAGGATATTGGCGCTCCAACACTGCCAGGAAACCACTCCACTTGCGACGGGAGCACGTTCGTCATCACCAGCGGCGGTACAAACATTGCCGGTATTGCGGACCAGTTCCATTTCGTTTCCTGCACCGTGCAAGGGAACTTTGAAGTTCGGGTGCGCGTGACGGACCTGGCCATCTCAAACGTCTTCGCCCGCGCGCTGTTGATGGTGCGGGAATCGAATACCGCGGGCAGCCGTCACGCCACTCTGTCAGTGATGGCCCCGCAGCCGGGCCGAGATCTGGGCGAACCGCTCGCCCGCGGGACCGCGGGTGGCGCCACCGCGGGTTGGGGCGCGAATTTCTCGCCGGCAGGCATCCCTGTCTGGTTGAGAATCACCCGTGCAGGGAACACAATCACCGGCTACAGGAGTGCCGACGGGATGAATTGGACCCAGGTTGCGCAAACCACCATCACATTGCCCGCTGGCCTGCTGGTGGGTATGGGCGTTACATCGCAAGACGCTGCGACGCTTGCAACGGCCACATTTAGGGATTTCCGAATCGACTGGCTCACTCCGGCGCCAGCCATCATGAATCCTGTCTACAATGGGGGCACGTTCTCGGGGAGTTTCTCCAGCGTTGCAGGGCTCAGTTACAATATCCAATACAAGGACGACCTTGCCGGTCCGTCGTGGACGTTGTTGACCACATTGGGGGGCACAGGCTCGCCGGTTCCGTTCTCGGACCCGGGACCACCTTCATCCACCGGCCTGCGTGTTTACCGGGTCCGGCTGCGGTAAGGCAAGCCCGCCCAGATTAATAGATCCCAAACCTACCTTCGGTCGTCCCTACGGGCGACCGAAGGTACTGCTCGCCCAAACTGAACTCCGCTCCGCTGCGCTATGCCTTGGCTTCGGCGGGTTTGGCTTCGGCGGTCTTGGTTTCGTCCGCCTTGTCCGAGTCGGACGCTGCTTCAACTGGCTGATCGACCCATTCGAGGATTGCCATCGCTGCGCCATCGCCGCGACGCTGCCCGGCCCAACGGCCTTCGGTGCCGCCCAGCTTGACAATACGGGTGTAACCGCCGTGTCGTTCCTTGAAGTTCGGTGCGACCTCGCTGAACAGAATGTGGACGAGGTCGTCGTTCTGGCGCCAGCTTACCCTTTTGGTTGCGCCCTTGTGTTTGGGCGAGCCCTTGAAATGCGAGCGGCCTTGTTGCCGAAGGCGGGCGGCGGCCAGGCGCCGGGCGTGCAGCGTGCCCGCTTTGCCGAGGGTGACCAGCTTCTCGGCGACGGAGCGGGCGGCCTTCGCCTTGGCAAGCGTGGTGGTGATGCGCCCGTGCTTAATCAGGCTCGAAACCAAGTTCGTCAGCATCGCATTGCGGTGCTCGAACTGGCGGCCCAGCTTGGCGGTTCGTCTGAGGTGTCGCATGGGGTCGGAACTCCAGTTACAGGATGGACTCGACAACTTCCTTGGGGGCTTCGAGCAGCTCAGGCTCGAAGGTCATCCCGAGGGACAACCCGAGCGTGGCGAGCTTCTCCTTGATCTCGTTCAAGGATTTCTTCCCGAAGTTGCGGTACTTGAGCATCTCCTGCTCGCTCTTCATCGCCAACTGGCCGACGGTGGTGATGTTGGCGTTGTTGAGGCAATTGGCCGCGCGCACGCTCAACTCGATCTCGTTGACCGACATGTTGAGAAGCTTGCGCATCTTCGACTTGTCGTCGTCCTCCGAACGCGTTTCCTGCTCGAACTCGACGGCGTTCTTGTCGTAACCAACGAAGACATCGAGATGATGCTGAAGGATGGCGCTGGCCTGGGTGAGGGCGTCGTCGGGGCTGATGCGGCCGTCGGTCCAGACTTCGACGATCAGCCGGTCGTAATCAGTGCGCTGGCCGACGCGGGCGCTCTCGACGGAGTAACGCACGCGGGTGACCGGGCTGAACAACGAATCGATGGCGATGACGCCTATGGGCTGGTCGATCTTCTTGTTTTCATCACCGGGGCAGAAGCCGCGGCCGACCTTCACCTCGAGCTCCATCTCCAGTTTCTTTTTGCGGTCGAGGGTGCAGACGAGTTGCTTGGGATTGACGAGTTCCGTGTTCTGGTTGAGCTGGATGTCGCCAGCGAGAATGGCACCCTCCTTGTTGACGGAGAGCAGGAGCGTTTGCGGCTCGCGCACGTGGCACTAGAAAAGGACCTTCTTGAGGTTGAGGACGATTTCGGTGACGTCCTCGACCACACCGTCGACGGTGGTGAATTCGTGCATCGCCCCGTCGATCTTGACGGAGGTAATCGCCGCCCCTTCCAGCGAACTGAGGAGCACGCGGCGCAGCGAGTTGCCTATGGTGTGGCCGTAGCCGGTTTCAAACGGATCGGCCACGAATTTGGCGTACGTGTCAGTGGCGCTTGCATCCTCTTTTTGCAAGCGTTTGGGCATTTCGAATCGACCTAGGCGGACTGGCATAGTTTTATGTTTGGCAATTTTAATCTGGCCCCGCCCCGCTTTTTCATTCCCGCGGTGGGGAGGGCCCGTGTAATTGCGTCTCTGCCCTCCCGAGAGGGCGGAGGTTGGTTAGCGGGAATAAAATTCAACAACGGACTGGACGTTGGCGATGGGGTTGATTTCGTCCTGGGTCGGAATGCGCATCACGACGCCCTTGAAGGCGTCCTTGTTCATCGACAGCCAGTCGGGCACGGCGCGGCTGGTGGCGCTTTCGAGATTCTTCGTCGCAATCTGACGCGAACGCGCGTGGTCCTTCACTTCGATGGTGTCGTTCACTTTGACCGCGTAGGAGGGGATGCTGACCTTTCGGCCGTTCACCTTAACGTGGCCATGCCCGACCAATTGGCGGGCGGCGGCGCGGGTGTTAGCGATGCCAAGGTGGTAGACGATATTGTCGAGGCGCGTCTCGAGAATCTGAAGCATCTGCTCGCCGGTCACACCGCGGCGCTTGAGGGCGCGTTCGTACACGCCGCGGAACTGGCGTTCCATCAGCCCGTAGTAATACCGGAGCTTCTGCTTTTCCAGCAAGCCCAGGCCGTAGTCAGTGGTCTTGCGGCGGGATTTGGGGCCGTGCATGCCAGGGCCGTAGTTGCGGCGCTCGAGATATTTTGTCGGGCCGAAAATGGGCAGGCCGAAGCGGCGGCTGATGCGGACGCGGGGACCGGTGTAGCGAGCCATTTGAATTTACGATTTACGATTACGATTTACGATTTACACGATTTCACGCTGTATCGCACCCAATCAGACGCGGCGCTTCTTGCGGGGGCGGCAGCCATTGTGCGGAATAGGGGTGACGTCTTTGATGGTGCTGATTTCCAGGCCGATGGCCTGCAAGGCACGAATGGCGGATTCGCGGCCGGAGCCGGGACCCTTCACGCGCACTTCGACTTCCTTCAAACCGTGCCCCATCGCCTGGCGGGCAGCGTCCTGTGCGACCTGCTGCGCCGCAAACGCGGTGCTCTTGCGGGAGCCCTTGAATCCCACGCGCCCTGCGCAGGACCAACCGATCACGTTGCCGTGCATATCGCAGATGGAAACCGTGGTGTTGTTGAAGGTTGCGAGAATGTTGGCAACACCCGCGAAGACGTTCTTCGAGCCTTTGGCCTTGATGATCTTCTTGGCCGCCGCGTCGTCGCCAAGCAACTCGGCCGCAGTGGGAGCAGCAGCGGCCGGCTTGGGCGCCTCGGCAGCCCCGGAAGCCGCGGCGGCTGGGACTCCGGGAGCGGCCTCAGGGGCCTTCGCGGCACCCTTGGCATCGGCGGCAGGTTTGCCGGATGCCTTGGCCTTTTCGGGCTTCTCGGCGGCAGGCTTGGCTTCCTTCTTCGGTTTCGCGTCTTTGGGTTTCTGCTCGTCAGCCATGGTGGTGAAAGAAGTGAGGTAAGTGTTGTGCGATCAATGAATGCCGGTCTTGGCCTGGGGATTGCGTTGCACGCCGACGGTCTTCCGCGGGCCCTTGCGCGTGCGAGCATTGGTGCTGGTGCGCTGGCCGCGAACCGGCAGGCCGCGCAGGTGGCGGATGCCCCGGTAGCACTTGATGGCCTGGAGGCGCTTGAGGTTAAGGCCGATTTCGCGTCGCAGGTCGCCCTCGATCACATACTTTCCGTCCTGGATGGCGTGGACGATCTGCGAGAGTTGTGTCTCGGTCAAGTCCTTGGCGCGTGTGCTCGGGTCGATCTTGGCCGCAGCCAGGATCTGGTTCGCATTGGTTGGGCCGATGCCGTAAACGTAGCGTAGCGCGATGTCGATGCGCTTGTTCGGCGGGACTTCTACTCCGATGATGCGGGCCATATTGCGTTAGTTGCGTTGAATCGTCGAATCACTGCGTTTTCAGCCTTGCCGCTGCTTGTGGCGACGGTTGGTGCAGATCACCCGTATGACGCCTTTGCGCCGGATGATTTTGCAGTTTTCGCAAAGCTTTTTGACGGACGCGCGCACTTTCATTTTTCTTTTCTCTAAACCAAAACTCGCGCCTTCGACATGTCGAATGGCGTCATTTCGAGCTTCACACGATTGCCAACACGAAGCGCGCTGAGCTTTTGTCGCTCGCGCCGCGGCGCATGCCCCAGCACACGATGGCCGTTGGCCAACTCCACCTGGAGCAGGCCATTCGGCAGCACTTCGACTACTGTGCCGTCGAGGCGGATGGCATCGGGGCCCGGCATGTCAAAATCTCCGGCTCGCCCTCGGTCACCAGGACCGTATGCTCAAAATGGGCGGACAGTGAACCATCTTTGGTAACCACTGTCCAGCGGTCATTCAATATTCTTACTTCGGGCCGGCCGGCATTGACCATCGGCTCGATGGCGATCGTCATGCCCGGCGCCAAATCGGGCGAACGTTTTCCGTCGTCGTAGTTGGGCACTTGCGGCTCTTCGTGCATCGAACGGCCGACGCCGTGACCAACGAATTCCCGCACGACGTTATAGCCATTGCCCTCGACGTAACGCTGGATGGCGCGCGAGATGTCCACGACTCGCCTGCCGGCCCGAGCTTGCGCAATGCCTTCGTAAAGCGCCTGTTCCGTCACGTCCATCAACCGTTGCGCCTCGACGCTGCAGCCGCCGACGGCCACGGTCCGCGCCGTGTCGCCTATCCAGCCTTGACGAATGACACCGATGTCCAGGCTCACAATGTCGCCAAAATTCAGCCGCCGCGGGCCGCCAATGCCGTGAACGACTTCGTCGTTTACCGAGATACACAAGTGCCCCGGAAACTTCTGGCTCTGCCGTGCTGGCCGGTACCCAAAAAATGCGCTCTTCACTTCGTGCGCCGCCATGCGCGCCGCGGCGAACTCATCGACCTGCCCGGTCGTGATGCCCGGCTGGATGAAGTCCGAAACTTCGTCCAGAATCGTCTGGGCGATTACCCCGGCCGGCCGCATCAAGGCCAGCTCCCGCTCGGTTTTTATTGGCATCGTCCGGACTAGAAACGGCCCCTGAGCCGGCCTCGTTTCAAGAACCCGTCGTAGTGGCGCATCAACAAGTGCGATTCCATTTGACGCATCGTGTCGAGCATCACGCCGACCAGGATCAGAACGCTCGTGCCGCCGAAGAACGTGCCGATATTATAGTCGACCTTCATCGCCTGGTTCAGCAACGTTGGAAGAATCGCGATGACGATCATGAAGATGGCGCCGGCCAGTGTAATGCGGCTCATCGCGTTGTGCAGAAACTCAGCGGTGGCCTGGCCGGGACGCACGCCTGGAATGTAGCCACCATATTTCTTCAAGTCGTCCGCGATCTGGATTTCGTTGAACTGGGTGGCGACCCAGAAGTAGGAGAACAACAGGATCAAGGTGCCGTACAAAACAAGATAGAGCCCCTTGTCCTCCCCAAGGGTCGCGGCGATGCGGGTCAGCCACCCGATCTGGTAACTCTTGCCGAGCGCGTCGAACAAGCTCTTGGGAAGCATCAGCAGCGCCTGGGCAAAGATGATGGGCATGACGCCCGTGAAGTTAAGCCGCAACGGCAAGTAGGAAGTCTGGCCCTGGACGACCTTCCGCCCAATGGCACGCTGGGCGTACTGGACAGGGACCTTCCGTTGGGCTTGGGTGACCGCAATCACGCCGGCGATGACCCCCAAAAGCACGAATATTAGGGCAATCGTCTTGAATACGACAAGCTGCACACCGGTGTTCTCGGTGTTGCGGAACATGTCGATGAACGCCTGGAACGCCTTGGGCATCCGGGCCAGAATGCCGATGCTGATGATGAGTGAAATGCCGTTGCCGATGCCCCGGTCGGTGATTTGCTCGCCCAGCCACATCAACAGCAACGTGGCGGTTGTGATGAGGATGGCGGTCTGAATTCGGTACCACCATAAGTTCTCATAGAGCACCAGTGCCTTGCCCAACCCGGGGAAGAGGGTCTCGGCCTTTTCCCAACTGATGGCGGTGACGAAGCCCTGGCCGAGGCAAATGAGCACGGTCAAATAGCGGCCGTACTGAATGATCTTGGTGCGCCCGCCTTCCTCGCGCGCCAGCTTCGAGAGTTGAGGCATGACCGCCGTCAGGAGCTGGAGGATGATCGTCGCACTGATGTAAGGCATGATCCCCAGGGCCCCGATGGCGCAGCGTTCGAGGGCGCCGCCGGTGAACATGCTATACATGCCCAGCAGCCCGCCTGAGCCTTGCTTGTCGAAATAGGCGTGGAGCGTGGCGCCGTCCAGCCCTGGCGCCGGGATGATCGACACCACCCGCGCGATCGCCAGCACGATGAGCGTAAAGAAGATGCGCGACTTGAGTTCCGGAATCTTAAAGCAATTCCGAAAGGTGTTGATGATGTTCTCGATCATGCGCGGCGGCCGTCCTCGTTATTTGGCCGGCGGGGCGGGCCTGGCAGAAAGCACTTCGCACGTGCCACCTTTGCCTTCAATCTTGGATTTCGCACTCGTGCTGAATGCGTGAGCCGCGACGGTCAGCTTGCGGGTCAACTCGCCGTCGCCCAGGATTTTCACGCGCTTTACGGGACCGTTGGCCAAGCCCGCGTCGCGAAGGGCCTCGATGTCGACGCGCGCGCCATCATTGAACTTGTTCAACGAGTCGACGTTCACCGCCACATACTCAATGGTGTGGCGGGCGTTGTTGAAGCCGCGTTTCGGAATGCGACGAATCAATGGCATCTGGCCACCTTCGAAGCCGATGCGAATCGAACTCCCGGAACGGGCTGTCTGACCCTTGCCGCCGCGGCCAGAGGTCCTGCCGCGGCCGCTGGATTCGCCCTGGCCAAGACGCTTGCGGCGGTGCTTGGCTCCCGGACGGGGTTTGAGATTGTGCAGGCGCATAGAATCAGGTTGTCACCGGTGCAGTCGGGGCGGCCGCAGCAGGAGGAAGCGTTGGAGGGTCTGGTTTCTTTCTCAGCACCAGGCCGCGGCCATTGTAAATATCTTCCCGCAGTCGCAATTGCTGGAGGGCGCCGAGGGTGGCTTTGACCACGTTGGCGGCATTTTTCGAACCGAGGGACTTGCTGAGGACATCCTTGATGCCGACCGACTCGAGCACGGCACGGACGGTCTTGCCCGCGATGACACCTGTGCCCGGCGAAGCGGGCCGAAGCAACACGTGCGCGCCACAGAAACGCGCAGTCACCTCGTGCGGAATGGTGGTCTCTTTGATCGAGATCGGCATCATCTGCGTCTTGGCAATCTCGCCGCCCTTACGAATGGCATCGGACACCTCGTTGCCTTTGCCCAGACCATGGCCGACCCGGCCCTTGCGGTCCCCCACGACCACCAGTGCGCTAAAACTGAAGCGCCGGCCACCCTTGACGACCTTCGACGAGCGGTTGATGAAAACCACTTTCTCGGATAGCTCGTCCCCTTTCTTCTCGCCCGAACCTTCATCCGGCTGGCGGCGGCGGCCACGCGGACCCCGTCCGGGACGGTCAGGTCGGTCCGCGCGTTGGTTAGTCGATGGTGGTGGTGGTGGTGGTGGCGGCGTCTCTTCGGGAGAATCGCCTGGGGCTGGGCTGATGGGTTCGGTGTCGGACACAGTGTGTTCTCCTGGTGATCAGAATTTCAAGCCGGCTTCACGCGCGGCCTCCGCAAGGGCTTTCACCTTGCCGTGATATTTCGCGCCGTTACGATCGAAGATCACTTGCGAAATGCCTTTGGCCTTCGCCGCCTCGGCGGCCAAGGCACCGATTTTCTTGGCGCTCGCTGCGTTGGCGGCCAATTCCTCGCGCCCGGGTGTGACCTTGTCCCGTGTGGAGGTGCTGGCCAGCGTGCAGCCCTTGGTGTCGTCAATGAATTGCACGTAGATGTGTTCGTTGCTGAAGCAAACGCTCATCCGCGGTCGCTCGGCAGAACCGGCGACCTTCTTGCGGATGCGCCATTTGCGCAGTTGTCGGAGTTGTCGTTTCTTGGAGTCCTGCATGGTATTTTAGCGACGGTCCCGGCGCGCTCGCAGAGTCGATTACTGGACGGTTTTGCCTTCCTTCCGCTCGACGTGTTCGTCGGAGTACCTCACGCCCTTGCCCTTATACGGTTCCGGCGGGTAGTAGCCGCGCAACTCGGCAGCGACCTTGCCGACCAGTTGCTTGTCAGGGCCTTCGATGGTGATCTTTGTATTCTCTTCAACGACGACTTTGATCTGCTCGGGGATGTCGTACTGGATGGGATGCGAGTAGCCGAGGTTCATCGTCACGACCTTGCCGGCCACGGCGGCTTTGAAGCCGACGCCACTGATCTCGAGTCTCTTGCTGAAGCCATCGCTGACGCCTTTGACCATGTTGTTGATGAGCGCTCGCGACAAGCCGTGCAGCGCGCGGGCTTGCGCATCTTCACCCTGGCGGGACACCACGACGTTGGCGCCTTCGATCTTGGCGGTCGTCCGCGGTGGCAGGTCGAGGTTCAACTTGCCCTTTGGGCCTTCGACCGAGATCTTGCGACCGCTCACGTTGACCTTCACTTGAGCCGGTATGACTACGGGTTGCTTGCCGATGCGGGACATGGGTAAGAGTTACAGGGAGTTACAGGGTTAAAACAGTCACAAGTTAGAACGTCACCACACGTAGCAGAGTAATTCGCCCCCGATGTTGTTTTTGCGGGCTTGTTGCCCGCTCATGAGTCCCTGCGAAGTGGACACGATCGCTGTACCCAGGCCGCCACGCACACGGGGGATGTCTGTGGCGCCGACATAATTGCGCAGGCCAGGTTTGCTCACGCGGCGTAGTCCCTCAATCACTCCTTTTTTGCCCTGGTACTTGAGCTTGAGCTGGATCGTTTTCGGGATCTGTCCGACGACCGAGTAGTCGGCGATGTAACCTTCCTTCTTCAGGATGCTGGCGATGCCTTCTTTCATCCGTGAGTGTGGCATGACAGTCGTCGGCAACAACGCCTGAGTGGCGTTGCGAATACGCGTCAGCATGTCGGAAATGGGATCAGTCATACAATTGTGTCAATGGCGGGAAAAAGCGCATGCGGTTCACGAGGGCAAATCACCAACTTGCCTTCGTCACGCCTGGGATGAGCCCGGAAAGCGCGTCTTCTCGGAAGGTGAGCCGCGAGCAGCCGAACTTGCGGAGGAACGCGTGCCGCCGGCCGGTCTTGGTGCAACGATTGACCACGCGCACGGGGCTGGCGTTCTTGGGCAGCTTGGTCAGCGCGGCGTAGTCCTTCTTTTTCTTCAATTCGGCTCGGAGCGCGGCGTATTTCTTCACCGTATTCCGTTTTCTGTTGTTGCGTTCGATCCAGGCGGTCTTGGCCATAATTTTCGGGGGCTCAGGTCACTTGCCGGTGTCGGAGAAGGGGAAACCCATGAGCTTGAGCAGATCGTAGGCTTCGTCGTTGGTTGGGGCGCTGGTCACGATCGTGATGTCCATGCCTTGCTGACGTTTGATCTTGTCCAGTTCGATCTCCGGGAAGACGGTCTGATCGGCGATGCCCATCGTGTAGTTGCCCCGGCCATCGAAATGCCGCGGCGAAACGCCGCGAAAATCTCGAATGCGCGGCAGCGTGGTGGCCACAAGCCGATCGAAAAACTCGTACATCGCAGCGCGCCGCAAGGTGACACGGCAGCCGATGGGCATGCCCTCGCGCAGTTTGAAATTGGCGATGCTCTTGCGCGATTTGCTAATCACTGGCTTGCGACCCGTGATCAGCGAAAGATCCTTCGCGGCATCATCGATGGCGCTTTTCTCGAGAGACGCGCTGACGCCCATGTTCACAACAATCTTCTCCATTCGCGGGATTTGATGGGCGTTCTGGTACCCGCGCTTTTCTTTCAGCGCGGGCACGACTTCATTGACGTACTTTTCGTAGAGTCTCGGTTTCATTTGATGCCAGGCCACGGATTTTGCCGGAGCCCAATCGCTTTGATGGCAAAGCCTTTGCGCCGGGCGTACCCGGCGAAACGGAGCGCGGATACTAACAAAGGAAAACCGGACTGCAACAAGTATTTGGAGAATTTTTTTGTGACCTCGTGCCCCGAGTTGACTCAAATTAAATGTTACCGGGGAGGGGAGTTGGACGGGGCGTCTGAGGATACGTTGACTCAAGTTCGTGGTTACCGAAGCTTCGTCGAGTTGCCTCAAAATTGAGTGCCTCAAAATTGAGTGACACAGAAGGGTGCTGGAAGGATGCGTACAAGCCATGCGTTGCCTCACGGGAAAGACACCGAGAACCGCGTGAGTGAGAATGAAAATGACGAGCGCCGAAACCTCTTTGCAAGTCGTTCTCTCGCCCCAAGACTCCAGGCACCCTGTCCGTCATGAAAACTTGCAGTCGGCCTTGGAGAGGCGACTTGCGAAGACCGGGGGAATTGGCTTCGACGAATTATGTATGGGGTCAGTCTATGGTATCATACATCATATTCATGCGCCGTGATGTGCGACGTCCTTTCCGACAATGAGCAAGTTCTGCGACGTGGCCAAGCTCTCGAAGACACTTGGAGCGTGCGATGTAACTTGGCTTCAGTCCTTGGCTTTGATACGGATCCCGCGTGTTCGTTTACCCAAAGGAATACGATGTGATTGTGGTTGGTGCCGGGCATGCGGGAGTCGAAGCAGCCCTTGCCTCCGCGCGCATGGGTTGCTCCACACTGATGCTGACGACTAACTGCGACACCATCGGCCAGATGTCTTGCAATCCGGCCGTCGGTGGACTCGCCAAGGGCCACCTCACGCGGGAGATCGACGCCCTTGGCGGCGAGATGGGCAAGAACACAGACATGACCGGACTTCAGTTTCGGATGTTGAACACCAAGAAAGGTCCGTCAGTTTGGGCGCCCCGCGCACAGTGCGACAAGAAGGCCTACCAATTCCGCCTCAAATGGGTCTGCGAACAGCAACCTTTGTTGGATATCAAGCAGGGGCAGGCGGCCAGGCTTCTTCGCCGGGATGATGTTGCAATCGGGGTGGAAACAACGTTGGAGGTTCAATACCTTGCAAAATGCATCGTCGTCACCACGGGCACTTTCCTTCGTGGCTTGATGCACATTGGGTCTAACCAGCAATCTGGTGGTCGGGCGGGGGAGGCGGCGGCGCAAGGATTCTCGGCTTCGCTTGCCGAAGCCGGTCTCGAGTTGGGACGTCTGAAGACAGGAACGCCGCCGCGATTGCTCCGCCGTTCCATTGACTTCTCTCTAACGGAGAGTCAACTTGGGGATAAGCCTGTTCCTTACTTCTCCTACTGGCGGGAGGATTTGTTCCACGTGGAACACTCTGGTGCCATCCCCCGTTCCGACGACTGCGGTCCGTCTGGCCAAGGTTATCCACCTGGGTCCATTCTGGCACAGATTCGCGGTCAACTCCCGTGTCACATCACCTACACGACGGATAGAACCGCAGAAATCATCCGAGCAAACTTGCACAAGTCCCCCATGTATTCCGGGGTCATCGAAGGGGTCGGCCCTCGATACTGCCCTTCCATCGAGGACAAGATTGTCAAGTTCCCTGAAAAACTGCGTCAGCAAATCTTTCTCGAACCAGAAGGAATTGCTACCGACGAAATCTACGTCAACGGGTTTTCGACCTGTCTCCCATTCGAAGTCCAATACGACATGGTTCGCTCTATTATCGGTTGCGCACGTGCAGAAATCCTCCGCCCCGCTTATGCAGTAGAGTATGACTTCGCCTTTCCTACGCAACTCCACGCCAGCCTCGAAAGCAAGCCTTGCCGGAGCCTCTTCCTAGCCGGACAAATCAACGGCACGTCAGGCTACGAGGAAGCTGCAGCGCAAGGGCTGATTGCTGGCGTCAATGCGGTTCGGCACGTTCAGGGACGTGAACCGGTAGTGTTGCGGCGCGACCAAGCCTACATAGGAGTTCTCATCGACGACCTAGTGACGAAAGGCACTGTCGAACCCTACCGGATGTTCACTTCCCGGGCTGAATATCGCCTGCTACTGCGGCAGGACAACGCAGACCTTCGCCTGTGCGATCTTGGGCGTGAACTGGGCCTACTACCAGATCGCAACTTTCGAACATTCGAGACCAAGCGCGAAGCGATCGCAGCGGAGCTTACCCGCCTTGCAAGCACGCGCATTGGGTCCGACTCTTACATCCAGCTGCTTCGTCGGCCAGAAGTCTCCTGGCGGGATCTCCCAGGCGAAAAGCCTGACTTGGATCAGGCAGTCATTCAGCAAGTCGAGATTGCTGTGAAGTACGAAGGCTACATTCAGCGGCAGCAGGACGAAGTTGAACGCTTCCGCAGGATGGAAGAAAAGCGGATTCCTGAGTCATTCGATTACGATAACGTTATATCCTTGCGGAAAGAGGCTCGCCAAAAGCTTTCCGAGATGCGCCCTGCCACGGTCGGCCAAGCTTCACGCATCTCAGGTGTCTCACCTTCAGACATTAGTGTCCTATTGGTCTGGCTCAAGCGGGAAAGCGCTGGCAATCACAGATAACGTTACAGTTGCGGCAAATGACCGCGAATACGGGATTGCCTGGCTACTCAAAACTGGCGACTCATCCTCACCCCGAAGCTCTTTGTGTCACCTTCGATGCTCAGGCTCCAACCCTTGTACGGCTTGGTGAAGATGTAGCTGCTGAGAATGCCAATCCCGGCACCTGCCAGGACATCACGAGGGTGATGCCGCCCGGCTTCCACGCGACTGTACGCGACGAAAGAAGCTGCAGCATAAGCCGGCACGCCATACTCCCAACCGTATCTTTTGCGCATAAACTCTGCGCCTGTGAACGAAATTGAAGTATGCCCGGAGGGCATTGACTCACCTCCGTGGTCGGGACGCGGTGCATCAATGGTGTACTTCAGGGCGTAGGTCACACCGACTGATAATAAGATCGACTTCCCCAATTGTGCCGCGCCTTCGCCGTCTCGATGAGCCAATGTCAAGCAGCCTGCCGTAACGGGTAATGCGAATTGAAGAATATCACCCGCAGTCTCCACGCCACTAGCGGCGTTGGCCGCAGTGCCGTCCAGAAATGCGCATTTGGCCGCGATCGCCATGACGACGCAAGCTCTTCCTTGATGCTTCACGACCGCGGCAGAGCGCCTCATGGCATGCGGATCGGACGCGGCGTGGATTCCAGCGGCGTGGCCTTCCATTCGGTAATGGAAAGCCCGAAAGCGTGCTTGCCCATGCTCGCTGGACGCCTGGGACGCATCGCTCGTGCTTCAGGCGCGAATGAACTTGCTGGCCGCGACATTCACACTGTTCATCGTAAGCCCCGTGTTAAACTTAAGGCAAGGCGGCCTGGTTCAGCTGTGACGACGTCCTCGCAACTCGTTGTGGCCTGACGCGTCGGTAGTGGATCACCTACCGAGTTTTGGCCTGACTTCACTGTGCGGAATAGTACGTTGGATTGAATTCTCAGAGAATTGTTCAGTGCAGAACTGCATGAAAACGGCGTACATCGGGCCACTGGTGGTGGGATTGTTCGCAGGCACGCTCGCCCACGCGTCACAGATTCGGATCCCAGTCACTTCCTCAAGGTCGTCGCTCTACATCCAACTGTGCGCAAACCCAGGCGGCATCGGCACCGATTGCGACGATGACACCAAGGCGGTGGGCGGCTTCATCACGGTTGCTCTCGACGACAACGCGAATCCGACGCAAATCGCGCTCCGCAATTTCGATTTGCACGCCATCGGCACGTACCACCTCAACCTCTCGTGGCTCTTTGGTGCCGCCCGTGTGGATGCCGAGGCGTCGAATCTGCGCATTTACCATGCCCAACCGGGTCCGGCGAATCCGCGCGTTCCGCTGGTCATGGGCACCAATTACACTTTCACGGACATTTCATTCCTGACCGCGGGGACCGCCCATTATGAAGTCAACGACCTGGCGTGCGGCTTCGTCTCATTCCCATGCAGCAGCAACATCGACCTGGCCACTCTGGGCACGAACAGCATCGACGAGCTTTCGGGCAATATCGGACTTTCCAACGGCACGATTTCGATTGCCATTCGCTTCTCCTTCGAGACGCAGTTGGATGACGACAATCCAGATCTCGGGACTTTCAAGGGCACGGCGCTTATTCGCGGTTCGGCGCCCATCCCCCAAGGCCTCGTGCCGCGCCACGCGGACTGGAAGTTTCTCGATGATGGCTCTAACCAGGGCAGCTCATGGGTACTCGCGCCACCGTTATTCGATGATTCCCCGTGGCCGATTGGCACAGGCCAACTCGGCTACGGCGATGGCGACGAGGATTCGGTCATCGGCTTCGGACCCGATCCGACGAACAAGTTCGTCACAACCTATTTCCGGCACACGTTCAATGTCGCCGAAGCGGGCGCTTACGCGAACCTCACTCTGAGTGTGCTCAGCGACGACGGCGTTATCGTCTACCTGAATGGCTTTGAGGTTTATCGGACGAACATGCCGGCCGGAGCGTTCCCCGATTACCTGACGCTCGCGACAGCTGACGTGGCGGGCGCTGCCGAGACCAATTATTTTCTGGCGCCGCCGGTGGACCTGTCGCTGCTCTTCAACGGCCCGAACACGCTGGCGGCGGAGATCCATCAGGTGGCCGGAGACAGCCCGGACATGAGCTTCGATCTCGAACTCACGGGCCAGACCGGCGATGCCAGTCCGCGTCTCCTTGCTGCGCAAGCTGGGGCTAATCTCCTCTTGCGGTGGCCAAGCTCTGCTGTCAGGTTCCGACTCCAGTCGAGCTTCGACGTGAGTTCTTCGGCCAACTGGCAGGACCAGCCTGGTACACCCGTGGACGACGGCACCTGGAAGACCCTCATCCTTCCGTGCTCCGACGCAGCCCGCTTTTACCGACTCACTCAGTAGGAAGGTTCCGCGCGCTCGCGTTTGACTCCACGAAGTAGGAGAGAGGAATTTTCTACGGCAACTCCGCCCGCACGGTCCAATTTTTCAGACACCGCCGAATTCGGCAAGCCCCATGCTTACCCTCGCCGATGTGTATCTGGATTACTACGGGCTAAAAGAGCAGCCCTTCAGTATCACGCCGAATCCGCGGTTCCTGTTCTACGGCACCAAGCACCGCGAAGCCTTGAATCACGTGCTTTACGGGATTCGCGAGCGGAAGGGTTTTGTCCAGCTCACGGGCGAAGTCGGGGCCGGGAAGAGCACAATTTGCCGGGCGTTGCTCGAACAACTAGGCAAGAATTACTCCACGGCGCTCATCCTCAATCCGGCCCTGAGCTCCGAACAGCTCATCAAGGCCATCGCCATGGAATTCGGGCTGGACCTGCGGGGCATGGATTGCGTGGACGCCCTGCAAGAACTCAACATGTTCCTCCTGCGCCAACTCGAAGAAGGCCGGGAGACCGTTCTGATCATCGATGAGGCGCAGAATCTGTCCAATGAGCAGCTCGAACAAGTGCGAATGCTGTCCAATCTTGAGACAGACGATCAGAAGCTTTTGCAAATCGTGCTTATGGGCCAGCCGGAATTGCGCGACCGGCTCAATGACCCGTCGATGCGCCAGCTTCGCCAGCGCATCACCGTGCGGTATCATCTGCGCCCGCTGACCCGCTCCGAAGTCAACTGCTACGTTCAGCATCGGCTGAGCATTTCCGGCGCGAACGGCTCGGGGCCCCGGTTCACGTCGCCGGCGATGTGGCGGATCTTCAATTACTCTCAAGGCATTCCCCGCCTCATCAATGCCGTGTGCGACAAGTGTCTTCTGGCCGGCTACGTCCAGCAAAGCGGCCGGGTCGATTACCGATTGGTAGGTACGGCGATCAAGGAATTGGAAGGAATAGGAATATGAGTCTCATCAACGACGCGCTGAAACGCGCCACCCGCAATCAACAGACGTCTCCGCCGGCCCCGGCTCCAGAACCGGCCACGCCCATGCAGCCGGTCGAATACCACCGCCGCGGATTGCCGTGGTACTTTATCCCGGCGGTGCTGGCCATCATCGCGGCAGCCTGCTGGTTCATCGTTAAGGGCGTGCAGGCGCGCCGACAGTCGAAAGATCCGGCCGGGTCGCCGATTCTGGTGAAGGCGCGCGAGCCGAAGGCAGAGACTCCGACATCCGAGCCCGCCAGCACGCCCGTCACGCAAGCTCCCCTGACGACTCCAGCAGGAGTGAGCCCAACGCCCATTTCGAACGGTACAACGTCGACCGAAACCACAGCCGCGACTGCAGCGTCCACGCCAGCGCCTGAACCTCCTGCCGAACCGCCCAAGCCCGCATACAGGCTCCAAGCCATTTTCTTTCGTCCCGCTAATCCGTCCGCCATGGTCAACGGAAAGAGCGTATCCATCGGCAGCCAAGTCGACGGGGCGACCGTCAAAGCCATCACTCGCGACAACCTCACGATCGAAGTCAAGGGACAGACGACGGTGCTGACCTTGACCTTGAACTGACAACGGCGCCAACTCGTCCCTCGGGCTGGCTGGCAGCCGACTTCTCACGGAGATTCCGAACTCCAGAGAAAAGAGCGCCCTTGGGCGGCTTCTGATTGTCATCGGCTTCTGCGTTGGCGCACCCCTGTTTATTTGCTGGTTCGTTGCAGTGGTGAGTTACTTCGTAAATCCTTGGCGCGGCCTTGGCGCGGGGCGCCACTGGATAAGGCGCTCAGGCCCGCTAGGTTGGGGGCCCGCGCCGTGTTGATGGCGAACGACGCTGTTGACCTTGGATTCAACAACGGCTAAACCCGCGCCCCAGTGCATGACCTGGCTTCGTGCCCAACTCACGCGCACCCCGCTTTCTGCCCGGGTGGCTCCCTTCGTTATTTTCGTCGTTCTCACCTTTACCCAGGAATGGTTTGGGCCGGCCGGGAGATACTGGATTTACCTGGCCAAAACCGTCCTCGGCGCCGCAATGCTTGTCGCCGTGTGGCCGGCGGTTGCGGAAATGCGTTGGGCGTGGAGTTGGGAAGCGTTCGTCGTGGGTGTCGGGCTGTTCGTCGTGTGGGCGGGGCTGGATGATTTCCTGGTGCTACTCGGCTGGAAAGGCTCCTATCCGAAACTGAACTTCGGGGCGCCGTGGAATCCTCAGGGGCACTTCGGCCACGGCTCGGCATGGGCGTGGTTCTTCATGGTCGTGCGCATGGCTGGCTCCACACTCGTGGTGCCGCCGCTGGAGGAAGCTTTCTTCCGCTCGTTCGTCTACCGCTACATCTCTACGGCGGACTTCCTCAGTGTTCCGTTCGGAGCATTCGCCGGGCGGCCGTTTCTCCTCACGTCGGTGCTTTTCGCCGCCGAGCACCGCGAATGGCTCGCCGGACTCATTTGTGGGCTCGGCTACCAATGGCTCGTCTGCCGCAAGCAACGCCTGGGCGACGCGATGACCGCGCACGCGATCACCAACCTGCTGCTCGGACTGTGGGTCGTGTGGCGGGGGGAATGGCGGTTTTGGTGAGGGTTGAGGCGTTAAAATCGGTGAATCGTTAAATCGGTGAATGGGCGCGAGGTGCTGCCCAGCGCTTCAATTCGACGTTCACGATTCACCCCGGCCCCGGCCAATCCACCATGCCACATGGGCAGAATTCCTCACTCGCCTTTCGCCTCGCCCATCGTCTAAATCACGACGAGCCTCGTCATGAAGAAGCCACTTTCGGTTCTGCTCTGGTTTGGGGTCGCGCTGTTGGGCGCGTTCGCATACGCCACGCTGGCCCTGCGCCGCGGCGAGCCGATCAACTCGGCTTATATCCTTCTCGCCGCCGTTTGCTCCTATGCCATTGGCTACCGGTTCTACTCAAAGTGGGTCGCCGCACGCGTACTCGCGCTCAACGACCGCCGGGCCACGCCGTGTGAAGTGCATGAGGATGGCAGGGATTTCGTAAAGACCAACAAATGGATCGTGTTCGGTCATCACTTCGCGGCCATCTCCGGCCCCGGGCCGCTCCTGGGTCCAGTGCTTGCGGCGCAGTTCGGTTATCTGCCGGGCACCCTGTGGATTCTCATCGGCGTCGTGCTTGGAGGCGCCGTTCAGGATTTTGTGATCCTGTTCAGTTCGATGCGGCGCGACGGCAAGTCGCTCGCCCAAATGGTGAAGGAAGAACTGAACCCAACCGCAGGATTCATTGGAATGGCGGCCATACTTGCCATCATGACGATTCTCCTGGCGGTCCTGGCCTTGGTGGTGGTCAAAGCCCTGGCGGAGAGCCCGTGGGGCGTGTTCACCGTCGGCGCGACGATTCCCATCGCCTTGATCATGGGCGGCTACCTGCGGTTTTGGCGCGCGGGCAAGGTCCTGGAAGTTTCGGTGGTCGGCATTGTATTACTGCTGCTCGCCGTGTGGGGCGGAAAGTTCGTTCATTCAGACCCGGGCTGGTCCACGGCATTCACCATCAAGGCGGAGCCGCTGGCTTGGGCGATCATCGTTTACGGGTTCGCCGCCAGCGTGCTCCCGGTCTGGTTGCTGCTCGCGCCGCGCGATTACCTGAGCACGTTCATGAAGCTGGGCACCATCTTCGCGCTGGCCCTCGGAGTGTTCGTGGTGCTGCCGAAGCTCTCAGTGCCGGCCGTCACCAAGTTCATCGACGGCTCGGGCCTGGTCATCCCGGGCAAGCTCTTTCCGTTCTGTTTCATCACCATCGCGTGTGGCGCGATCTCAGGTTTTCACACGCTCATCTCCAGCGGCACCACGCCCAAGATCATCACGCGCGAAAGTTACGCGCGGCCCGTCGGCTACGGCGCGATGCTCCTCGAATCGCTCGTGGCCATCATGGCGATGATTGCCGCCTGCACGCTCGATCCGGGGGTTTATCATGGAATGAACGTGGCCAGCACCGGCGCGGACCCCCAAGCCCAGGCGGCCAGCATCAATGCGAAGCTCCGCGACGCGGGTGCTCCCTTTGTGGTGGACGCCGCCGAAATGGATCGGCTCAAAGACGTGGTGAAGGAGAAGACGCTGTTCAATCGGGCCGGCGGCGCTTCGACGCTCGCGGTCGGCATGGCGCAGATCCTCTCCAAGATCACCCACGGCCATTGGCTCGATCTCTGGTATCATTTCGCGCTGATGTTCGAGGCGCTGTTTATCCTTACCACGCTCGACGCCGGCACACGCGTTGGCCGCTATCTGATCCAGGACGCCCTCAAGCACGTCTCGCCGAAACTCGGCGACACGCGCAATTTTTCCGCAAACGTCTTCGCCAGCCTGCTCGTCGTGGTCGCCTGGGGCGCATTTCTGATTATGGGCGTGCGCGATCCCGACGGTGGCATCAAGGCGCTCTGGCCGATTTTCGGCATCGCCAACCAACTTCTTGCCGGCATCGCACTGTGTCTGGCGACGACTGTGATTTTGAAAATGCAGTTGCGCAATGAGGCGCCGAGCACGGGCGCCGCACAGTCCGCGGATCGCCCTCCGGTCAGCCGGCCCATGCTGGCGCTCGTGACACTTATTCCTCTACTCTGGCTGCTCACGGTCACGATCACCGCCGGATTGCAAAAGGTGTTTGATTCAGAGCCGCGCATTGGATTCCTGGCCGCCGCGCGCGCCGCCAAGGAAAAGCTGCCTGCTTTGGAAAGAGGCCTCGCCGACGCTCGCGCTGCTGGAAACCCATCGGCCATCGACGCCGCCGCAAAGGCGCTGAAGAACACGCGCACGCTCCATTTCAACAACTCCGTTGATGCCTTCGTCACCAGTCTCTTCCTGGTCCTCGTGGCTGCGGTCTTTCTCCTGAGCGCCCGCGAATGGCTCCTGCTCCTTGCCCGGAAACGCCTGGCGGACCTGCGCGAGACCGAAGCCACCTGGCTCCCGGATTACGCGGTGGCCGAAGGGAAACCGCTAAGACTTCTCGGCCTCTTCGCGCTCGCGTTCGGCCTCGCCCGGCACCTCACCGACGAAGCGGCGCTCGAACGGCAGCGGAACGCTACGCAGGCCTGCGCCTGTCCATGCGTGCCTCAAGTGAATCTCTTGAATGACGATCGCGAGAGGCCGCCCTTGAATCCAGGGGAACTCTACGCGGAAGTCGTCGAGCGCCGCTTCAACTCACCGAATCGCTGCTGTTAGATCTAGAATCGATTTGGAATGAGAAATTCTTGAACGGGGCTGTTAAGGAGCTTTCACCGAGTCCGCCCCGTCTTTGAGGAACTTCAACAACCCGCTCTCGGTCGTCAGCAACAGCGTTGTGTTCTTGTCAAATGCAACCTTGTACGTTTCGAGCGAACGCAGGAACGAGTGCAACTGACGCGCATCGGGTGACTGGTTGTAGGCGGTGGCGTAAATGGCAGTCGCGTCCGCGTCCGCCTTGCCTTCGATGACTTGCACCTGGCGGTAGGCGTCCGATTCGATTTGGCGCAGTTCGCGTTCGCGTTGGCCGAGAATCTTGGCTGCTTCGCCCGCGCCCTCGGAGCGAAAGCGCTCGGCGATTTGCTTCCGCTCGCTGGTCATCCGCTCGAAAATTTTCGAGGTGACGGCCTGGTTGTAGTTGATGCGCAAGAGCCGCACGTCGAGCAATTCGATACCGAATTCGGCGAGTTTGCCCGTCGAGGCCTTCAGAATTTCCTCCTCCAGCACGACGCGCCCGAACTGGATGGGAGGCAGGCCGGGAGTGGACTTGCCTCCGGCCAGCGTCTCGTCCACGGCGGGCTTGCGGGTCTTGCTGGTGCGAACCACCTCGACGAGGTCGTGGCGGGCGACAGTGTTGCGTGTTTCGCTGCCGATGATGTCGTCCAGGCGCGATTGCCCGCTGCGTTCATCTCGCAGGCGCAGGAAAAACTGCTCGGAGTCGGAGATCCGCCACCGGGCAAAAGCCTCGACGATGATGTAGAGCTTGTCGCGCGTGGGCATTTCGGCCGCAGGCCCGTCCCATTCCAGCACTCGTTTCTCGATGCGATTGACGTGATGGATGAACGGCGCCTTGAAATGGAAGCCGGCGTTTGTGATCGGTCCGCCCACCTGGCGGCCGAACTGAGTAATAATCACTTGCTCCGTCTCGGGGATCGTATAGCTCGAGGCGAGGAACAGGAGCAGGACCACCAGGGCCAGGATGCTGAAGGTGGCGCGTTTCATTTGGTGCGGGCGGGTTGCGAGTCGAGCTGGAACAGAGGCAGGATCTGATGCGCCCGCTCGTCGAGGATGACCTTGCGCTCGAGCTTGGGTAGCAATTCCTTCATCGTTTCATGGTAGAGCCGTTGGCGCGTGACTTCGGGCGCCTTGACGTATTCGGCGAGCACGGCGCTGAAGCGCTCCGCGTCGCCCCGGGCTTCGTTCGTGCGTTTGGTGGCGTAACCCTGGGCTTCGCTGATCTTGCGGGCGGCCTCGCCACGGGCGCGAGGGACGGCGCGATTGTATTCGCCATTGGCCTGGTTGATGGAGTGCTCCCGCTCCTGTTGGGCCTGGTTCACTTCGTTGAACGAGGCCTGCACGGGCTGGGGCGGGTGGACGTTCTTGAGCTGCACCAGCAGCACCGCCATGCCGAGGCCGTAACGTTTGGCAAGATCCTGAAGGTGCAGCAGCGCGGCGTGTTCGATGTCCTGGCGGCCGATGGTAATGACCTCGTCCACGGTGCGGTCGCCTACGGCCTCGCGCATGGCCGACTCGCTGGCGTCGCGTAGGATGAGCGCAGGATCGCGCGCATGAAAAAGGTATTGCTTGGCGTCGTCGACGCGGTACTGCACGACCCATTCCACCATCGCCATGTTGAGATCGCCTGTGACCATGGACTGCTCGGCCTGCGGTTCCGTGCCGGCCTGGAAGGGATTCGTGCGATCGGGCGTTGAGAAACCAAACTCGAGCTTGAGCTGGCGTTGCACGGGAATCTTTTCCACTTGATCGATCCCGAACGGCAGTCGAAAACGCAATCCTGGCAGCAGGATGTCGTTGAATTTCCCGAACCGAGTGCACACGCCCACCGCGTCCGCCGGGATCGTGACGAACGAACTGAGCACGAGCCAGGCGACGAGGACCAAGGGCACCAGGCGCCAGAGCCAGCGTAGGGCTTCGTGCGCGGAGGATAACCTCTGGGGCTGCGGCTCTCTCTGGGGCACCGGCATACGCGTGGGGTGTAGCAACAGCGGGCGCACGTGTCACGGACCAAAGTGCCAGTGCGATTGTAGCGGCGGTCTGTGACCGCCGAAAGCGGGCCAGAATGTGCACCTTGTTCGGCGCTCACAGAGCGCCGCTACAGTTTTGAACGGGCTGCTAACGGGAGCGGGTGGGGAATTCTCCCAGCCATTACTTCGCGTCTTGAACCCCTGAACCGGTAAGGACGCGCTGCCGCGCGTCCAGGCCGACCAGCAGGTCGGCCCTACCGGGTTCAAGGGGAGCCCCGACCTCCAATTCTGAACGCACGTTGGGGACCGTGAACTGTAGCAGCCGACGTGAGCTCTGATCTTCCTCTACCAGAAAGTTTGAGCCTCCTGACGTCGGCTGTTACGAATCCAGGTTCATGGAGAACACCCATTTGTTGGCCCGTTGCAAAAAAACTGGAATGCGCCCAGGCCAGAGACGCCTGCCCTACTTCCGACTGTTACCCGTTTCCCGGCGCCGGTAAGATGGGTCCAGTATGCAACGGCTCGGTTTGTATGGCGGCTCGTTCGATCCCGTTCACTGCGGGCATCTGCTCGTCGCGCAATCGGCGTGCGAAGAGCTGGGCTTGTCACGCCTGTTCTTCATTCCAGCGGCGCAGTCGCCCTTCAAGCCGCAGCTCGCGCCCGCTCCAGCAGCCGACCGCGTGAAGCTCCTCAGGCTCGCATTGGCAGGGCAGCCAAATTACGAAGTGGACGAGCAGGAACTCGCCCGCGGGGGCACGTCGTTCACGGTCGACACGTTGCGCGATTACGCGAAGCGCTTCGCCGACGCGCAACTGTTCTACTTGGTGGGCGCCGACCACGTGCCCACGTTACCGAAGTGGCGCGACGCGGCGGAATTGGCGAGCCTGGCGGAGTTCGTCGTAATACCGCGCCCGGGCCAACCTCCTGCCCAATTCCCGCCCCCGTTTCGCGGAAGAGAACTGAAGGGATTTCCGCTCGGCGTCTCCTCGTCGCAAATCCGAGCGCGGGTCAAACAGGGCCTGAGCATCCGCGGATTGGTGCCGGACGCGGTCGCCGAATCCATCGGCAACTCGAAGCTTTATCTCTGAGGGGCTTTCCCCCACCCTCCGCCCCGATGGAAGCGAAGAAACTGGCGCAGCTCTGCCGGGAATTAGCCGACAATCGCAAAGCGGAGGATCTCCTCGTGCTCGATGTGCGGAAGATTTCTTCCGTCACCGACTACTTCGTGCTCGCATCGGGGACCAGCGAACCGCACCTGCGGGCGATTTCGGAGGAGATCATGGACAAACTGGCCGACGAGCACGGCGTCAAACCGCGAGCCACGGACGGCTCCTTGCAAGGCGGTTGGCTGGTGCTGGATTTCTTCGATGTCATCGTCCACATCATGCGCACGGATGCGCGCCGGCACTACGACTTGGAGAGCTTGTGGGGCGATGCTCCGAAGGTGCGCGCAAGAAGAAAGCCTGCGCCGGCCGAATGACGAAAGACGAAATCCCAAGCGCCAGAAGCATCAGGGAACGCCAGCCGTGTGAGCGACTCGGTTTCGGGCTTCTTTCGGATTTCAATCCTCGGATTTCGGTTTTGGCCACCCCGAGCCATTTTTCTTGCCCGCTGCGCACTCTGGCAGGTGCCACCTGAGAGCCGTTCGCAGTCAACAGGGACAAGTCGTTCGATCCTGAGCTCCACTTTTCCCGTGCACTGCCGATCGAGCGAAGTTCCATGAAGGCGGCTTGCCGAATCGAGGAATGACTTGCCGTGGCGCATCGGGGACTTCCCCCATCGACAGATTGGAGCGACCGTCGGATAATCTCTTCGGTTATTTGCTCACCGCGACGCAACAAGCACTTTCGGTGACGGGACAACAACCGACGCTGCCTTGATTGCGGCGTATGAATTCGGCGTACCTCATGAAACGCAAGTTGATCAGGTTGTCGCAACGATACCGGGCGTTGTTGCGAACACACCTGAAGCAAGGCCCGCATGCCAGCTTGCGACCGGCGCGTGGCTTGGGACGCCAGGCCGTGGCCATCGGGTTGGAGACATTGGACCTGGCCCGGATTCACGCGGAAGCACTCGCCACAATCGAAGGATCCAGCAGCAGAGATGGGATCATCGAGCGGGCGGAGATTTTCTTTACCGAAGCCATCACCCCGATCGAGGAGACTCATCGCGCCGCGCTCAAGGCCAACGTCCGCTTGAGTCAACTGAAGAAGAGGCTAAGCCGCCGCACGATGGACCTGGCTGCCTCGAATCGGTCCTTGAAACAGGGAATCGCCCAGCGCAAGACCGTGGAGGAAGCCCTCAAGAAAAGGGGGGAACACTCCAATAAACTATTGAAGGAATCCCTGGCCCTGCAGAACCATTTGCAGCATCTGACCCATCAGCTTCTGTCGACGCAGGAGGACAAACGAAAGGAGATCAGCCGCGAGCTGCAGGATGAAATCGCCCAGACTTTGTTGGGAATCAACGTCCGATTGTTGACATTGAAAAACGAGGCCGTGGTCAACGCCAAGGGCCTCCAGAAAGAGATTGTCAGCACGCAACGGCTGGTGGATATGTCGGTGAAAAGCATAGATCGGTTCGCTCGTGAATTCGGCAAACATCATGAAACGTAAGCTGACCGGGTTAACACGACAATACCGGGTGGCGTTGCGAAAACACTTCGCGCAGGGTCCACGAGCGAGCTCGCAGCGGGCGCACGGTTTGGGACGCCATGCCGTGGCTCTCGGGATGGAGACGCTGGACCTGGCCAGGATTCACGAGCACGCGTTGATCAAGCTGGTGTTGCCGAGCTACTCCCCCGGCACCCGGGATGCGATGGTCCGAAAGGCGGGGACTTTTTTTGCCGAAGCCATCACCCCAATCGAGAAGACTCATCGCATCGCGCGGGAGGCCAACTCCCACCTGAGTCAAGTGAACCACTCGCTGCGCCGGCGCACCGTGGAACTGACTGCCTCCAATCGGCAGTTGAAACAGGAAATCGTCCAGCGCAAGTCGGCGCAGGAAGCCCTCAGGAGAAGCGAGCAACATTCCCGCCAGTTGTTGGAGCAGTCACGGCACATGCAGGAACAATTGCGGCTGCTGTCACGCCAGCTTCTGTCGGCGCAGGAAGAAGAGCGCAAAAAGATCAGCCGCGAACTGCATGATGTCATCGCCCAGACTTTGACGAGCATCAATGTCCGTCTGGCGACTTTGAAAAAGCAAGCCACGCTCAGCACCAAGGACCTCGAACGGAATATCGCACGCACGCAGCTGTTGGTGGAGAAGTCCGTGAACATCGTGCATCGGTTCGCTCGTGAATTGCGTCCGACGGTGTTGGACGATTTGGGGCTGATTCCCGCCCTGCATACTTTTATGAAAAACTTCAGGAAGGAGACGGGTATCCGTGTCAGTTTGTCGGCCTTCGCTGAGGTAGAGCAAGTCAACGGTGACAAACGAACCGCGCTCTATCGCGTCGCCCAGGAAGCGCTCACCAACATCGCCCGCCATGCGCAGGCCAGCCGGGCGGAAGTGAGGATTGAGAAATTGGATAGTGCCGTTTGCATGAGAATTAGAGATAACGGCAAAGGCTTTCAGGCGGAACGCGTGTTGCACGCCAAAAAGAATAAACGATTGGGGCTGCTCGGCATGAGAGAACGGGTGGACATGGTCAGGGGCAAGTTCACCATCCAATCCGCACCGGGCAAAGGCACGACCATCCTTGCGCAGATTCCGCTCGACGACGCGCGGGCGGGGGGGGGGCTGTGAGGCGTAAGCCACGTGATGAAGTCCATTAGAATAAAACCTTAATTGCTGTGAAACGAATCACCGTCCTGCTGGCTGAAGACCACCAAATCGTGCGAGAAGGTTTTAGGTGCTTATTGAAACACGAGCGGGATATCGAAGTGGTCGGCGAGGCGGAAACCGGCCGCCAGGCCGTGCAACTGACTCGGAAGCTTCGTCCCGCCGTGGTCGTGATGGACATCGCGATGCCGCTGCTCAATGGATTGGAAGCCACCCGGCAAATTCGCGAAGGCTTTCCCGACATCAAGGTGCTGATTCTCTCCGCGCACAATGATGATGCTTATGTCGAGCAAGTGGCTGCGTTAGGCGCCGCGGGATTTTTGCTCAAGCAAACCTCTTCGGACGTTCTGGCCAGGGCGATTCGCGAAGTCCATAACGGAAGCACATTTTTCAGCCCCTCCATTTCCAAGCGCATTCGTGATCGTTCCCAGAAGTCGGCTGATGGAAGAAAGCAGTTGAAGAAGAGCGGCAACCGCCTTAGTTCGCGCGAGGTGGAAGTGCTCCAACTGATTGCCGAAGGCAAACCCAACAAACAAGTCGCCGAGGAACTGGGCGTAAGCTTCAAGACAGTGGACAAACATCGGCAGCATCTCATGAGCAAGCTCGACATCCACGACGTCGCCGGGCTCACCCGCTACGCCATCGCTGAGGGAATCATTGAGAGCACTGTCCGGGTGACCATCACGTAGCCTGACACGCGGTATCGGGCTATTCTGTTTCTCCTCCAGGCTTAATCAACCGCCAGCGCGCGCCCTGTCTGGGTCTGAGAAATAACTCGGAGGGGGAACTACCCCACGGCTAATCCCTTAATTCCCCCGGCGCGCCTTCTCTGCATACGCTCATGCCGTGAAGTCCAATCACAAACAAAAAGCGCTTTTCAAAGATTTCGAGGTGACGCACCAGTTTGAAGCCATCGGCGTAGCAGTGGAAGGCCGACTGTTGGCTCGGACTGCCGCGAATCACTTTGGACAGAAGTGCCATTACACTGCCTAGCTCGTAAGGCATGAGCATATCAACAGAACAATTTCCAGATACGTGTCAACTGCGAAGGAATCGCCGCGTCAAGAATATCAAACATCTAAGACGAAATAACCACCATGAAAAAATCACCAGCATTCTGCATTGATGACAGCGCAGCTCAGTTCGGTATGAGCGGAACGAAACGGATTCTAACCGGACTTATCCTTGCGGTTGCCCTCACGGTCCTGCCTCGCGACGCGACGGCAGGCCAAGCGGCACGACCCATGGTGAGTTACCAAGACCCTGCTAACGGCGCCACCGGAGTAGCCCTGAACAAGAAAATCGCCGTCACGTTCAGTGAGCCGATGAACCCTTCAACGATCACCGCATCAACCTTTATCTTGAAGCAAGGGACAAGGTCTGTCCCCGGCACGGTGACCTACGTTGGCGTAACGGCGACCTTTACACCACTAGGCAATCTCGCACCGAATACCGTATATACTGCCAGGATTAAACCTGGGGCCAAGAACTTGGCAGGCATTGCATTAACGACGTCAGCTATTGACTTTATCTGGAGCTTTACCACCGGTGCGACCCCGGACACCACCGTGCCGATTGTGAGTTTCACCGTCCCCGCCAATACCGCGACCGGTGTGCCCATCAGCCAGAAGATCGCTGCCACCTTCAGCGAGGCGATGGACCCCTTAACGACCACCACAGCAACCTTTACGTTGAAGCAAGGGACAACGCCAGTGGTTGGCACGGTGACTTATGCGGGCGTGACGGCGACTTTTAACCCATCAAGCGCTCTCGCACCCAGCACCACTTATACGGCCACGATTACCACTGGGACAATGGACCTGGCTGGCAACGCACTGGCAATTACCTTTGTCTGGAGCTTTACCACTGGCGCGACCCTAGACACCACCGCACCCACCGTCAGTTTTACTGTCCCCGCCAATGCCGCCACCGGTGTGGCCATCAGCCAGAAGATCGCCGCCACTTTCACCGAGGCGATGGACCCTTTAACGACGACTACCGTAACCTTTGCTTTGAAGCGAGGGACAACGCCTGTGGTCGGCACGGTGACCTTCGCGGGAGTGACGGCGACCTTTGACCCATTAAACGCCCTCGCACCAAGCACCACTTATACGGCCACGATTACCACTGGGGCCCGGGACCTGGCTGGCAACGCACTGGCAAGTACTTTTGTCTGGAGCTTTACCACCGGCGCGACCCTGGACACGGCCGCACCGACCGTGAGTTTTACCGTCCCCGCCAATGCCGCCACCGGTGCGGCCATCAGCCAGAACATCAGCGCCACCTTCAGCGAAGCGATGGATCCCCTGACGACCACCACAGTAAACTTTACGTTGAAGCAAGGGACAACGCCTGTGGTCGGCACGGTGACCTACGCGGGCGTAACGGCGACCTTTAACCCGATAAACGCTCTCGCACCCAGCACCACTTATACGGCCACGATTACCACTGGGACCCGGGACCTGGCTGGCAACCCACTCGCAAATAGCTTTAGCTGGAGCTTTACCACCGGCGCGACCCTGGACACGGCCGCACCGACCGTGAGTTTTACCGTCCCCGCCAATGCCGCCACTGGTGCGGCCATCAGCCAGAACATCAGCGCCACCTTCAGCGAAGCGATGGATCCCCTGACGACCACCACAGTAAACTTTACGTTGAAGCAAGGGACAACGCCTG
>Ga0134127_10000188_pt1 | contig 72850 bp, 118 predicted proteins | sample KB31753_FD_96459 | JGI IMG/M metagenome (GOLD analysis project Ga0134127, IMG submission 96459) | Terrestrial soil microbial communities with excess Nitrogen fertilizer from Kellogg Biological Station, Michigan, USA - KB3-175-3 | ecosystem: Environmental > Terrestrial > Soil > Unclassified ... | reverse complement strand
TGCTGAACGGTGATTTGGTCAGGGGTGATGGAGTCGAACCACCAACCTCCGGCATGTGGCTAGGCCGAAGCCTAGCACGCCGACGCTCTACCAATTGAGCTAACCCCTGAATGATCACGCAGTCGCTTCCAGAGTGGCCGTAGCGCGTGCCCTTTCGATCTCCTGATTGACGATGGTGCGAGCAATCCCACGTAGCCGGTTGTTGACTGCATCGGCGACGATCTCTTTGGTTACCTCGTCGATCCGAGCGCGAATGGTCTGACGCAGATCCATCCCGGCGACTACCTCGGCGAGTTGCTTATCGATCTCTACGCTGAGCAGGTGTGGGACCGTTCCCTTGGGGCCGAGCTTAGAACGGATGGCATCGTGCGCCAGAGAGATCACGGTCTTGTCATCAACGTCGAATTCAATCTTCATGGGAGAAGTATAAGTCGTACGTACCGGATTGTCAACGTCTTTTCTTGTTGGTACGTACCGGCCTACCACTAACCGGCTTCGCCTCGCCGATCAGCGATCCGAACTCCTCAACCACCCGTTTGCGGTGCTTCTCCCGTACTTCTCTACTCTTGATCCGCTGAATATCTCGCAGCAGATCATGCACCATAATTCTGGCATTATTCTTTAGTCGCTGCTCTACCAGATCATGTATCACTCGACACGATTGCCGTATGGTGTAGTCGTAGTCCACCATCACTTTGAAGTTGTGGTTGAGATCGTTCATCGACTCCAAGACGGCGATGTGCGAATCAGGTAGCGGTTCGAGACGGTTGCAGATCTGAATGAGTTCGAACACCGCTACGTTTACAAAGTTCTCGCGAGAACTAAACGGTAACCGCTTCGACCGCAGAATGGTCTGTACTCTCACCAACATCTCGCGAGTCATCGGTACGCTGATCGTGACTTGATGGTCGTAGGAGTTAATGGTGGCGACGTGGAAGTCTTCAGCTCGGTAGCGCTTGTCGTATTGCTGGCCTTCGCCGTTGCCTGATCGAGAGCCGGATCTGCTCCCATCATCGTCTCTAAGGTAGGGCTCATCCCCCTGTGGTACTGACCAGTCAGATTCTTTGAGACCGGATAGCCGCCCTTCGGGGGTCTCGGGAGAGCGCTGGTTCCATTCGGAGTTGGGGTCGTCGGGTGGTAAGTACTGGCGTATCCGTCCTGGTGGTTGGGAATCTACCTGGAAGTGCTGAGATGGCTGTTCTGATTCCTGTTCTGGTTGGAGAGACGAGAACGTACGGTGGTGGGTAGTGCGGCGTGGACGGGAAGTGGAAGCGGGAACGACGGCGGAAGTACGTCTTCTAGCTTTACCGATCGTCGGCATTCGGCGATCCCTCCCCAGAGCTGATGGTGTGATTCGGCAAGCCACCAGCATATGAGGACTACTGACGTTCTGTCAAGACCCCAACCAGAGCTAGGTACTTACCTCCTCGCCTATGCCCGATCGGTCGCTAACCTCATCAGCGTAGTACCGCTTATCCCCATCCCTGTCCGTAGGTTCGCACACACCGCGAACAACGATCGGACCCCCCAAGTCGTACCGCTTGAAGTAATCGAGGTACGATTTCGTCTTCGGGTCGAGCTGACGAATCTGACCGTGGGCGTACACCGATGCATCATGTCCACGCCAAACGACCGGCACCTCCACACGTCTCCATCGCCAACTGAGTGCCGCTACGATGAACGGCAATCCCTGCCAGATTGCCCGAGACGTTGGTTTGCGCGCCCCCTGATCGTAGACAATGCATTCATCGCCAGATGCGATAGCCAATAGAAAAGCAGCATCTAGACCTCGCAAGAGATCGTCGAAGAGCTTTTGCTCTAGGTAGGTACTAGGGATACGGATGACTGAGCGCGGCTCTGGCATACGAGTCCACCATCCAAGGCCGTTCGTCAAATTGGCGTAGTGTCGAATCACAGAATTACCCCCACAGAGTGGTGACTACTCGTTTTGGGGAGTTGGCACGGAATCGCTTGCGAAGAACGAAACCATTGCGCGGACTTTCTCGACCAACGTTCCTGGCGACCGACGCCACACATCCGGTATCTCCTCCAGCACGCTGTTTCGTTCGTCGTCTAGGAGATTGGCGATGTGCGCGTTCAGTCGCTCAGGACATCCGTTGATCGGACCGCATGCGCACATGCCGTTGGGCCCTTCGATTGCGTGCCAATTACCGGGCGGCAGATGATTACCGGGCGGTTTCTGTGGGCACGTACATTTCTCGTCTGGATGTAGCCGCACGTGGAGAGGGCAGTCGCTATCGTCGATCGTCGTCATTCCTTCATCCTCTCACGAATTGCGGGACAGGGAGGGGAAAGCGTGCCTATCCCTATCTCGCAGTCTCCGCAGTTGCTTTCACTGCTAGTTTCCACGCCGCCGTAGCGTGCACTACAGCCCAGTGCAACCTACTCACGAACTGCCGCTTGGAGCTAGCCAGTCTAGCCAGCCGTAAATACCGCACTACCTCTCGGCCATTCCACGCTGCTTTCTGTTCCCAATTGCGGTACCCACTTACGGCCATCAACCTAATTCCTTATCGGGTAAGTTGGTCAACAATTGACCCATACTGCTCACCAAATGACCCACTCTGTAGCACTCCCACGTCGCTCAGGACGCCCTCCCGATAGTGCAATCCCGACATGGGTTACGGAAATCCCGATCGATCCTGAACGGTCTGGGGCGGTCCAGCCACTTAGAGAACAGCCACTGGCCGATCGGGTAGACGGTGAGACCGATCAGGATGCCGAAGAGTAGATCAATCATTCGATACTCCGCTCTTTGCTCCACTCGACTCTTCCCACTCCACCAGACGCGGCAGCAGTTGCTCCAAGTCCTTCATCAAAGCGCGGACCTCCGCTGCCCCACCAATTACCCATCGGTCACACTGGTGTGGCAGGCACACGTACGCGTGAGGACAATCGTCGCGGCCGTCACTACCTGGGATATGTACCTCAAGCAACCGGTCTCCATCTTCATCCACGGTGGTATACCGATCCTCTTCATCCTCTGTGCAGTAGTGTGCCATCAGTTTCTCCTGTTCATCGGTGTCCGCACCACAGATTCACGTACTCCGGTGGACCGCCACTACCACTAACTTCATCGATCCGGTATCCGTGCTGCCTAGCAGTACTGGCGAACTTCTGTACGTCGATGAGCAGCATGGACGGTTTGAGACTGGACCAGCCCACTACACAACCAGATTTGCAATAGGCGACTAGGTACGTACCGTCATTCACGATACTACCTCAGTCGGATAGAGTTTGCGAATGGCAGCAATGGCAGCCTCGGTGTCGTCGTCAGTAAGCACCACGTCACCATCAGCCACATCTAGATTGCGGACCACAAGCGTGATCTTCGGATTCTTGAACCGCTTAGCTATTCGCTTCAAGTCGCGATCGAGATCATAGTGAAGCTGACGAAGTACAAAGGCGTCTGTCATGACATCACCTCAAACTCTTCTCCGCACGGACACGTCGGCAGTCCACTGCTATCGATCCACTTCTGCGTCACCCGAATGATGTACCCGCAACCAGATCTCTTACCACCACTACACTCAGCTTTAAGGAGCCTCGTTCTGGCCTTTTTCATTGGTGAGTTCTTCGGATCTAACACCGAATGCGGATACTCACCAAGCTGCTTCATCACTCCATCCAACCGCCGCACTAGTTCTGGTGTTGCTTCAGTGGCGGTCATCTTGCCGGTCAGACCCATAGCCACCGCCACCTGTTTAAACGCACTACGGTGTCCGTGGTCTTTAGTTGACGCATGGCAGAGTTCGTGGATCAGCACATCAGCCACCCGTAGAGCATCGCCGAGAACTGGACTGATGAAGATATGACACGATCCGTCAGGACTGGATTCTGGCGCCGACCAACACTGACCGATAGCGCGGTTGCGATTAGATAGAGCGTTGCGGGATGGAAACCCTACGCTGACTCTGATGAGTTTTGGTAGGTCGTAGTTGAGGGCGGAGAACCAGTCGCGGAAGATAGTGGTGGCGGCACTCAACCACTGTTCGCGAGTCTGATGAACGGATTTCATTTCGTCCACCATCCACTTCGGCCAATCGTGACGATATATAAAGTGGCAATACCCACACCGTATAGGATGCAGAATACTCCGAACGCATACCCAAACCAGCCTGCTCTGTAGTGAATCCAGAAGTACCCCATACTGCTACAAACGATCAGCGTCAGGGCAGCAGATACATACCCAGTTATGTACCACTCCTTCACTGGTTAACCCTCCCCCGTGCCTGTACCACCGTCAGTATCGCCTTCTTCACTCGCACCGGCATACGTACTTGACGTTCGTGATCGATCAGCTCTCCCTCCATCATCCCGCTCTCGCACGCCTCTGCCACGAACTTCTTACATGCCCACGCACCGCCGCACTTCGGATCTCTACAGTACCCGCACAGGTATCTCGGCAGCTCTCCACCGAGTACTCTTTCGAACACCCAGTAGTGCAGTGCGTACTTCTCATTTTCACGTAACCAGTGCAGAATTACTGGTATGTACTCAGTATATCCGGCTCCCTCCTCCACTATATCCACTACCAACTCTGTCTCTTCTCGCATGAACCACTCATGTACCGCTGCCCTCAACTCTCGCTCGGCATCCTGTAACTGTTGGAGGGCATCGATACGGTTTTCCAATTTGACGTTGGCTTGCCGCATTGCTTCCAGCGTGGCGGGGTTGACCTCCTCAGCCAGCGATCGGGAGAGTCGGCGGATACGTGCTTGACGGAATGATGTTGGTCTAGTTGCCACCTTTAGGTACCCCCGAAGATCTTGCGGAAGACTTTGGCTGATGTGTCGGGGCAATTCGAGTTGTAGCCGCCGCACACGTCCAGCAGATTACAAAGCCAGTGCGGGTCCAGAAGTCCACCGCGCCAGCGTTTGGCTTTCAGCCAGTTATCGCGAGTGATCGGTACCGGCTTCGGACCGAACAGCTCCACGAACTGAACGATAGCTCTCTCGCAAGCACCGTGACGCTTCAGGTACGCAGCACTGATGGTCTTAGGGATCTTGGCTTTGCTCTTCATCGGATCTTCTCCACTCGTACTTCAAACCCATCACCGCCAGCACCACGAGTGACGATGATCTCAGTCTTCGGCGTACTGGGTACCATGTGGAGGCTACCGTCGTCTTCCAACCAGAGATCCATCCGGTACCCACTCGCCACTTGAATGCAGACTGATCGCTGTTTGATCGGTGCCTCGCAGGTGTCGTGAGTCTTATCCAGATGCAGATTGATTGGTCTGATCCACGTATCGACCTTCCGCATTCTCTTTCTGGTTGTCATCTTCAGCCCTCCAGTAACTTCGTCACGTCCAACTTCCCGCCCATCGCCACGCTGTGCCGTAGATCCTGATAACCATCCACATACGGGTACTTGCATCGAGAGCACACGATACTGATTGCCAGTCGATGATCTTCACCGCCCATGTACGGTTCCACTTCTATCTCCACGGTAATGACGATCTTACCGCCGCACTCCGGTAGCTTCATGTTGGCGTGCTGAGGGGCGTCCGGTTTGAGATCGGGCCACGCTGAGATGGGCCAATGCGAATCAGCTTTGCGCGACTTGAACTCCTTCTGGATTCGAGACTGACATCTGATCATCGGTTGTACCCTCCAGTACGTACCAGATCATACCACAACTCCGCCAACTTACAACTCGGTATCTACCGCCATCGTCTGAGCTGGTGATGATTTTGGTCGCGGCTTCGGTCGTGGTTTCGGAATATCGTCGATGATGAACACCCCGTTGTTCTTGATCAGGTTCCGGCAGATGGCGTCCATACGATCAGATGCCTTGGGATAGCGTTTTAGCCATTTGCCCTCGAAGGCACACTCCATATCCTCGTATTGATCAACCGAGAAGAACTGACCGAGTCCATCGGGTTCGTCGTAGCTGGCTGCCGCGTCCAGTGTCCAATCCAACGAGTGACCAACGGTAACCTCGCACTTGTCGAACCGATCAACCGCCGCCAACATCAGAGCACCCCGTTGGCAGACGTAGCACGGTTTCAGTCTGCTGCTGAGGTTGAGTAGATCTTTGGCATCAGTTGGCTTGGACATCATCTCTCGGTCCTTCGGCGTCTTCAGTTCGACGTACGTACCGGGAGTGGCTTTGAACTTACCCAGACGTAGCCACTTAATTACGTCCTTCGCGATCAACACCCGTGCTGCGTTGGGGTCCATACCATCGAATGGATCTACTGGATCTACCGACTTACTGCCATTGCTGTTACTCATTTGCTGACACTCCCCTCTGATTGGGTACGTACCCAACTCTTGTTTGCCTTCACGCAGAATGGATCACTCGCTATCTCACGCTCGGGGAAGCGGCGAGACTGGATGACAGCGGTCCACAACTCGGTGAGGAACGACCAGCTTTGCAAGCTATCGTTGGGGTACTCGTACGCCGAAAACCCATACCTGTCCGACGACTCCACAACGTCACCGTCGTCACCGTCAACCAATCCCAGCATGTTCAGACCAGCGTCGTAGCCATCGACGTGCCTTTGCCCAAGCACGCACGCCCGTGGCATGTTCAGATCAAGCTCGTCCAGGTCGATGTGCCCAACCATCCCGACGATAGCCGGTGGTGTGTTCTCTCCACCATTCCACCAATATGGATCTTTCTCGTCGAGCAGCTTCACTCCACGCAGGACGTTCGCTTTCAGTTCTCGCTTGTTCACTATCGTTGCCCTCCAATCCCTACGAATTGAACCTACGAGTCGAAATCCATCACGAGCCGCACATTGGCATACCCGTGCTGGTTACCGAGTTTGAGCATCAGCGGCAGAACCTTCGACCACAGTTGCGCACCAGCCTCGGCGTAGCCCTCTTTCCACGCAATCCGACAGAAGACGTTCGTAGGTAGTGCGGCCACCGCCTCAGTCCACTCCGCACCGCGTTTGTTGGAGACGGTTGCTCGAACCAGCTCTCGCATCTCGTCCTGGGTAACGTGCTTGATGTTGTGACCAAACACATCACCGGAGTAGCTAGTCGGTCCAGCTCTCCACTCCTTCATCCGGTCCCACTCCTCGAACTGCACCGCACCGACCACACCACGCTTGGTAGTGGTACGTGTCCAGTCGTACGCAAGGATCTCAGCGAGAGTGACCCACGTCGCCGAGTGTTCGTGAGACATCGCGCCGTGCTCCTCGTCTCCAACTTCAGGGGACATATCCGTGGGGTAACCACGCCGGTCTGACATCGGCACGAACCCGTCGCCAGTGTCAATACCAGCGAACCCGTAGCCGTTGCGGACGTTGCCGAGGATGGCGAACAGATCGTAATCACGATCGATGTCCAGCGCGTAGCGGAACTCTTTCTCGTCTCCGTACTTACCGAAGTAAGGATTAGGCACCTTCACCGGCTCCCACCCGCTGTCCTCACCGGCTCGAAACTCGATTGCTGCATGAATGTCGCATCCCATTACCGTTGCCCTCCAATCTTCCTAGCCAACCACCGTAGCCTACCCGCCCTACCTACCCTCAATCTCGCCGCTTTCCTGTTCCCTATTCCGTCCATCTGCACCGACTCCGACTCCAGAGTATATACCAGTTCCATCAGAGCTTCGCGAATCTGCTTCCGCTCCTGGGGGTGGAGGGGAACCAGTTGCGCTCGATCACGCTGTCTAGCTAAAAGTTTTGTGCTGACCCGTTCGACGATCAACCGCCCTTCCTCCTCCAGCAGCACGTACACCCGATCGCCGATATCCAATCCGCACTCGGGGAGTAGTTTGGCGGGAATGGTTATCCCCACGCATGGGGTGGGACCGGAGCTGAGCTTCCGAACGCGGACGACATCAGTGCGGCGCGTGCGGCGGATGGTCCGGCGTTCATCATCGACTTCCCATCCACCACCAGATTGGTCACCAATCACCGGATCGATTTCGGGGCCGTTTTCGACCCCATTTTCATCAACCTCTGTTGCTCGTTCTCGTGCACGTCTCAGAACCAATTTCGACCTCCTTTTGGCTACTCATCTGAGTACTCTCAACTACCCTTATAAGTAACCCCTATATACAGGTATTTTTTCTGGCTTGGATCTATCCAAATATCACCGCAACCCGCACCAGCACTCAGCTTCTAATTGGGGACGGCAAAAAGAGATCATCTAATCCTCGGCAGTTTTTCCGGCCATTCACTTTTTATAGACAGAAAAGTTCTTCCAAAGATACTACTACACGGGTACGAATGGTGCTAGTCATAGGTTTAAAGACGTATACGTACGAAATTCTACGTAGACTTTTCAACCAGTAACGGAAACACCAATGGAGTGGGGAATTGGGGATGGAATTCGGTTTTTTAATGGCACTTTCAGGTGTCATTAAACGTGGTGGATAACGGGCGGAAACGTGACTGATTAGTGGTAGTCATTATCGTATAGAGTTGGTGACTTACTTCCGTTATTTAATGGACTTGGAGTTCCCAGCTCTAGGTAGAATTCCACCATCGCAAAATCGCTCGATAGAAGATCGAGACACGCGCGGATTCGGCCAGTTCCGCACCAACGATTCTCGGGTGTTAGATATTGAGCAAGCTCCAACATGGTGGAGACTAGTTCGCCCTCCGTGGGTACCGTACCGTGACCGGGCATACCGTACTCCCAGTTGTTGGCAGCGAAGATCGGTGCCAGCCACTTCGCGATACTTTGCAACCGCTCCGGATCTACTCCCCTCACTACGATGTCGTCTCTATCGATGAAATTCATCTACTTCTTCCCTTCCTTTGCAGCTTCTCTCCACCACCGCGCCGGTCTGACTTCTCTGCTCGACGTAACCACCGCTCTGACGTGGTACGTACAACCGCAATTGGAGCAGATCACCGTCGAGTGTTCGAAAATGTCTTTGGTACGCAGCCGGATCTTGGCTTTGAAGCATCGCCGGGTGCTACACCTGAAAGAGACTGATACCTCTACCATCTCGATCGGTGGTAGTGACACGGTTGTGCTGGCGGCCTGTTTGGTTGGTCGTTGCGCATGCATTGCTGGATTCAGTACCCCGCTCATCGTATCTCCTCCTCAGTAACCACCGTATGCCTCACTAGCTCGATTGAACTCTTCCTTGGTGGCCTTGCGACCCACTCCACACCCACACTCGATGTGATAGACAGAATGATCGCAGTACTCCGCACACCTGTGCCGCTTGTCTTTCGGCTTCTCGTTCCACGGCCGGTAGTCCTTGGCCCATTCGTGCGTACCGGTCTGCGTGAACGGTCTGCATCCACCGGTATAGCTGGTCGATACGATCCTCTATCTTCGTTGGACCCTTCATGGTTTTGCCCTCCAGATGTGGCGACGGATGGCGTATCGATACCAACCGAACTCACACCGCAGACGGAAGAATGCAATCATCACGATTGCACCCGCTTTCCGGCCTTGCGCAACTCATCCAGCTTAGCGTCGTACAACTCTTTGGTAGCGAACCGGAGCATGGTGTTGTCGCCGTAGATAGTGCGCTCCATGCGCTTAGCCTCGGCAACAGTCAACTGTCCGCACGCTACGTAGTACGTACCGAGTTGTGGGTTGCACCGCTCTTTAATCCAATATGAGAGTTGTCGCATTCGCTTCACCTGTCATCCTCTCCCGTTTTCGGGAAGAACGGACTCCACACATGTTTTGGATCTGGAACAAACGTAATTCCGGCGTTCCTGTCCTCACGCCCTCCGCGATCATCCCAAATCGTGAAGTACGTACGGACCAGCCATCCACCTAAGATTGGTGCCCGTTCAATTCCGTAGTCAACTGCCTGCCAGAATGGTGGTCGATTGTTACCGTCACCGGTCATCACTTCGTCCCCTTCCTCTCGCGTACGGCTTCCGGCCACCGCTCCGCTAGATACGGCAGCACCGGATCTTGTCCACGATTGAAGTACTCCCGTAGCTCAAGATACTTCGGCAGTCCGGAGAACGTCACGCCCTGCACTTCTAGTTGATCCAATACGTCAGTGGCGATCTCTTTTCGTGGTCCGTTCGGATTGCCGCCCAATCGGGTCAGCAGTAGTGCGTAGAACTCCGCCGCTCTCTTGGTCACGGCGATGTGGATCATGTCTGGTTGTTCGTTCGTCTCTCTCATCGCTTCGTCCCTCTTCCTCATCTCTCACTCTCATCGGCCCGCGTCTTCGACGAGTAGAGCGCACCTCTGGCCCCTTCCCACCGTTCGCCGCTTTTCGGGTCATCAGTCGGTTCATCGAAGTAGCCAGTGCATCCGTGCCGCCCATGCCATACCATCTCGCCACTATTGTAGCGGGCCGAGTGGACTATCCGTCCGCCCTCTTTCCGGTGCTTGCCGGATTGGACCTCACAGTACGTGGTTGATTGATGCCCAGGACCGTGGTGCAGTTCGGCCGTACAACCGCCGCGCTCACGCTGCCAACGATGATCTACGCAACGATGGCATACTACCTTCGGACGTTCGATAGCCCTCGTGCGTCCACAGTTGCGGCATTTGATCGTACGGTATCGCGTGGCCCATTTCTCGCTCTTGCTCATGATGGTGTTCCCTTCGTCTCACGCTTCGTCTCGCGATCGTACTCAGTGATGGCATCGTGCCGCCTGTCGATGGTTGCGATGATGCTGGCGCGTTGAGTACCGTTCGAAATGAGCGCGTGAACGTCGGCCAGTAGGATCTCGTACTTCTCGATGAGCACGGACTGCCGCCCTCCCAATTCGGCACGATAAACTACATCCCGACGCAGCAGCTCGTTGTGCTTCCGCAACCGTTCCAACTCACCGACAGGCAGCACATGGACGGTGTACTCGCTGCCAACGCCGTCACCGTGAATGACTCCGTTTGTGTTGCAGTAGTCTGCCTCGATGAGCCACTTAACGACCCATTGCCGCAACGTCTCAGCCTTCGTTTCTGGTACCGCCATCACTCACCTTCCTTCTTGTCCAGCGATGCGAGTGCTTCGCGGGCGGTGCGGAACTCCGACAGCCGGAGCGACGCGCGAGTTTTCTCGCAGCGCGCCACGTAGAAAACATCATCGTTCGAAGCCAAGCCCATCGCATCGAAAGTCACGATGAACCGCACGAACGGCTCCAGCGCACTCCGAAGCGTCGCGTTCTCTCGCTTAAGGCGGTCACGCTCGCCTACCAGTCGGCACGTAGGGCACTTCTGACGGAGTCGCTTGCATTCCAAACAGAGCATCACTCGCCCCCCTTCGCGGCGGTGTCGGGTGGCGGCTGAATGACCAGTCGGATGTTCTGGAATTCGGTCCCGTCGTCGAGCGTGCCCGCCTTTAGCAACTCAGCGGAGAGGACCACGGCGCCGCTCATCAGATGTCCACACACCGGCAGATGGTCTTTCATGATTACCATCGCACCACGCTTGTACGTTTCTTCGTAGGCAACTTTCGGCTGATTGCTCATCGCCCGTCCATCCTTTCCGCGTCGATCGCGTCGAGTCGGTCGCTCTCGGCTACTTCGAGCAGAATGATTTTGGCGTTGATACCAGCCACGTACTGATTTAGGACACTGATCTCGCTCCGAATGTCCGAACGCGCTTCCCTCAACTCTTCAACTGTCTCGTAGTTGTCCAAATCGAAATCGTCAACGAAGCTCATGAGCGATCCATCCTTTCCGCCTTCGTCGTGGCGGGTTTCAGATTCTCATCGAGCGGGCGCAGTTCCATTCGTGCCTGCTCGCGCATGTGCGGCGCTATCAGTTCGGCGAACAACTCGGAAACTTCGACGGGCGTGCCGGTCAGCCTCAACCCGCGCCGAATCTGAGACAAAACGACGAGCGACGCACTGGACATATACGGCTCCCATCGCTCGATTTCGGTAGCCAATTCTTCTCGCGTCATTTCGTTCTCCTCTTCGTTCCGCAATACGGGCAACGTGGCACCGCGACCCGGAATGTGGCGTGGCACTTCGGGCAGGTGGTCACGATGGGCCTCCGATGCCCAGCGTGAATTCCGCGATCGACTTCGCGTCCCAATCACCACTGCTTACGAGGCGTCCGCAACCCGCGCAGTGCGTGTGCCGCTCTCCAATGAGATCAGCGGGGCAGACCCATGCCTCTGAGCGGATGACGGCGGCGGGCGTGCGCGGCGGAACCTTCCCGCACTGCATCATCCCGTTACGGTCGGTGTCGGGTGAGTGCTCGATCCAACGCGGGGAAAGCTTCACGGTTGCTGTGTGGATGAGGGTCATAGCGATGTCTCCGTGAATGCCACCGCCGCACGTTTCCGGTACGCCTCCGCGCGCTGAAGGGCCTTGCCGCGATCCAACCCGAAGTGATCGATGAGTTGCCAATACAACCGCCAAAAGCGGAGCCGGTGATTCACGCCGCGCGGCAGGAGCCAATGCGCCAGCTCATGGAGCAGCGTATCGCCTTGGTCCCATTCGCACGAACCGGCGGTGATGACGATCTCGCCCGCTTTCACTTTCGTATGGCCGGAGCTGAGCTTTGACGTGGGTGACTTGCGCCACAGGATAAGAAGCCGCTTGGAGTAGAACCCCATGAGATCGCGAACTTCGGCGACAACCTCATCGACCCACGACGGCGGTGCTAGGTTGTGCGCTCGCTTGCTGTTCGCGCGGGTCACGACGCGGCGACGGCGACGAGTCGGAATTCCCATTGCGCGGGCGTGCCGATAACCAAAAGTGTTCATTGAACCTCCTCAAAATCCTTGTACGTCCCAGCGCACACGCCGGGATCGGGACTGATGCTTGTTTCGTCGAAGTGGATGGCGAAGTACCGCTCGCCGTTCTCGCTGTCCGTTTGGATCGGAGTCGGCGACTGGCATACGGGGCAGGGGGCGGAGGTGGTCACGATTGCACCGCCCCGCGCAACGCCGTGGAGCTATCGAAGACCTTCACGGTCTCGCCGACGAACTGGTAGTTTCGGAACTTGCCGACGAACCTGTAGACGCATCCAACTTGGTACTGGTCGGACGTAGATTGCAACCAATCATTCAACTCGTCGTAGAGCCATGGCGAGTCTTCTAACTCGTCCAGCTCGCATGCCAGGACGGTCGGATTCAGCTCGCCGGAGTCGTAGCAGCCGATCGCGAAGGTGATGAACCCGCGATAGGATTTGTTCCGCTTCGGTGCGAGATGACCCCACGTCTCGCGCATGACGTTCTCTCGGTGCCACTGTTCGGCAGGCAGCATCGCATCAATCCAAGCCACGGGTACCTCCTTCGCGCAACGCCGCGCGGATCTCCACATCACTCTCCCTCTCACACTCCCGCCTGACCATCTCGACGCGCGTCCTGCCGTTGTACTTGCGCTCGATCCGGTCAATGGTGTCCTGGGCGGCGTGCTGCAACTCGCGGAGGGAGTCGGCGTAGGTGGCGCTCATGACTGCACCGCCTCGAACAGATGGAACACCAGCATTCCACCGTCCATCTGGAACGTGCCAACGTAGTGGCCCTCATTACCTTTCATCGCGTGACCAGTGCCACGCAGGCAGAGAACGCGAGCTTTCGGCATCGCATCGGGATTGACCACGGCCCACACCTGCGGGGTGCCGTGCTGCATCTGGACGCAGAGAATTTCGGCTCCCTCGGGCATGTCGATAACGATTCGATCGGTCGGACGGAAGGGGTACTTGTAGATCGTTTTCATCGTGCCCCCTTCCTCATCCACTCACTACGCGGCAGCACAGGCTCAACGGTGCAACTGTAGGCGGGCGTCGGGATGTGCGAGCAGAACTCGGCAGCGATCTCACCCTTGCGGAATGGCCCATACAGCTCACCACACGCCGGCCGAATCTCGGTGCCCTGCACGTGGCGCACTCGGGCCACGTACCACTTCGGCGGAGTGGTGGGCGTGACGGCTGCTACGGCGGTTGTGGCGACGAACAGCAGAGCAGTGGCGATGCTTGCCCGCTTCACTTGACACCCCACGTTCCGACCTTGTTGCCGTTCGCGTCGCGCACGCTGCCGGACTCCTCATCGTTGTCCACCTGCTCCGCGATCTGACGCAGAATGCGGGCGATCTCGATGTTGCGACCCGTTACCGTCGCTCCGTCGCACTCGAATGCTGCGTTATCGGTACTGAACTCCACTTTGAATGTTCCGCTCACGGTGACACCTCCGCTCGCTGCACAGTCGCCCAGGGTTCGCGAGTGTGCAGCAGCGCAACCGTCACCTTACTGTCGTCAACCCACCGAAACAGCGAACGGCCACGGCCACGCCACGAACAACAGCCAAACGGTGATGCCGACGCTGAATGCGACTATAGCAACGGCGGTTTCAAGCAAGTAGGAAACCTGAACCGTAGTGCTCTGAATTTGATCCATTGGTTTGAACCTCCCACCCTCCCCACCCCGCTACTCGTGGTGAGGAGTGCGCGAGAGTCAACGCCCGCTACACGCCCACTGCCGCGTTGTGGCAAACGTCGCAGCGGTACGCTTCGAACGGCTTACCGTTCAGGTTCGCGTAGGGTGTCCGTTCGTCGCTGCGAAACCGCCCGCCACAGGCAGTGCAGCTGTACCCGAACACTGGGAACTCGCTCGTACGCTGCCAGTTCTCCGGCGCCGATTCGCCGGGCCGGTTGCTGCACAGCTTCAGTGCCGTAGATCGCCAGCGATTTCCACTCAGGCAGATCGAAAGGCACGCCAGCCGCGATGCGCTCCCGCCTGAATCGCAGTTCATACTCCCAGTGAGTGAAGCAAACGATGACGTTGCCACCCCCACCGATCGGGAGCAATCGTGTCTCGTCGTCGGTATGGTGTCCGTGGTCGCAGAAGTTGATTCCAACCGGTACTCTGTTCGTCGCGTTCATTGCCGTTCCTCTCCTCTTCCTTTGTCCGCTTCATTCGGTCGTATCACACGCCGCGCTGCTCGGATTCCCGCGTGCATGCCCGGCGCAGTAGCAACCCATTGCTAGGACGCACGGCGGTAACTCCTGCTCCCCCTGGTCCTGCTCCTGCTCGATGCTGCGCCGCCCGTGGAACCGCACGATTGACTTTGCTCCGATTCGCGCGGCAGCCGCGTATCCCGCTGCGATGTCCTCTTGCAGCTTCCGCACGGCCGCCGGCAGATCCACCGTATAGCGCGATCTCAGCGCCGGAAAGCCGTCCGACGCGATAGCTACTAGCCGCGCTGTGCGCGACGTGAGGGAGGCAACGTAGGCTGACTCTTCGATGATTCGCCCGTCGAAGAACTCATACGCGTACATTGCGTTAGGATGAGACTCGAACCATGCTCGCAGGGCCGCCCGTCGCGTGCTGACTGCAATACCTTCCGGCGTCGGGTAATCATGCAGCACATCCGGTCGGCAGTATGTTTCGTACTCGTCCTCACGGCGTTCCCAATCGCAACGACGGCAGGTGGCGTGTAGGAGTTTTTGCTCGGTTTGCATGCAATCAATATACATCCGGTATGTACCAAAGTCAATATGAATTAGCCACATCAGCGAACTATTTCTATGTTCCAATGATGACGGAAGTAGATACGACCCGCACCTCTCTCCCTCCACCTTAACCACTGTGAACGTACCTCTGATGGACTGATCCACAGATGGATGGACTCCCATTCAATTGGCTCCCATACATCTGCCGCACGGTGATTGGCGGGGCGATTGCTTGGTATCCCATACGTTATTACTTGGTCTCCCATGCAATATCGTATGGTCTCCCATTGAATGGACTCCCAACTAATTTGGCAGGGGTTGGCGGCACTGCCCGCGTACCGCTCCGCCGCGCTATCGAGGGCCGGACGGCTCGATGGCTGGAGGGGCTGGACGGTTAGACGGTCCGCTCGCCTGCCGATCCGTCACGTCGCCAGGTTCACAAGGTCCGCGAGAGCGGCATATCCCCACGACCCACCACCGCCGCGCGGTAGATAGATGTGGTAGCTATCAACTATTGAACACGTTCACTAACCACCGCTCAGTTTACTGACCACTGGTCAGCATCTAGCACTTACACAACTACCACTCCACCACCTATCAGTTAGTGAATAGGTGTGTAACTAAGTCCATCAGGCACCCTAGCCCATGTCCCATTCGAGGCGGAGAAGTGGTGGGGCGCAACATCTTACCGCTACGCAACAAAAAATCACAAACAGTACATACCAATCAACGGGTAGCAGTTCACGGCGTGCAGGTCGGTGGGTCGAGGTATCGGTGGTGGTTACTTTATGGCGTAAAGTAGTTAGGAATCAGTGGGTTAGGGAAGTTCAGTTGTGGTGGTGGATGGAGAGTGGTGGTAGGTGCTGGGAGGTGAACTGTACCGCGAGCAGTGACTACTGGACTGGTTGGTGTTAGTATCGCTACTAAGTCGAGTCGAACACCAGTTAAGTTTGAGATCAGTAGATACTGAGTTAGAGAGTAGAGAGGAGACATTCCATGACAGAGATCCCAGCAGTTTCAGGTAATTCAACCGGTGCGTCCGGCGCCACGTTCACCGTCAACCAGCCCCAGTCACCAGCGGCAATCAGTGCCGACCAACCTCAATCCACTTCCTCACCGCGCATCCCCGTCAGTTCGTACACCGCCGAGCTGTTCGCCGTCCGGGAGCTGCGCGACTACACGCAACATCTGGTCGGCGGGGTGCTTACCGTGCTGGAGGCGGCGGGGTTGCCCAAGACGCAGTTCGATGCCCTCCGCAAGCTGGTGTTCCGCGAATGCTGGGATGAGCACTACGGGCGGGCGCTGGCGTGGGCAGAGAGGATCGTTGCTATTCAGGGTGAGCAGACCGATCCAGGGCAAAACGTGTGGTTGCCGCCATTTCCGTTCTCGGTGTCGAGTAACAGTCCCGAGTAGTGCGGTGTAGTGGGTAGGTACCGTTCGACTCGACTCAGTAGTTCAGGTGCCCGGTTCGCAGTTCCGTGCCGGGCTTCACGGCTTTAGATACCGATGTGCGAGCGGGCCTAGGTGCCCTCCAACGGCAGACCGCAATTTGCTGGCCTACGGGATCGACCAGCTTCCAGGGACTTCGTTTCAGGCGCCCTCGGCCCTGCCAGCACGTTTCATCAGGTCCGTAGACACCCCTCCGTCCCGCGCATGTACGAGACCCTATTGCGGAGCTAACGGGGTGACTTCGGGTTCCCGTCGTCAGCATCATCAACGAGCCTGTGACGTTCCTGATGTCTTTTCTGGGCTTACTCCCCACCAGTACCGCTGTGGGGGATCTATAAGTTCTGGTGTCCCCACCGAGATTCGAACTCGGAACCCTCAGATTAGAAGTCTGATGCATAGTCCAATCATGCTCTGGAGACGTTGATAGTGTCCCGATTCGCCGCACCATTCGGGACCGATGGAGCCTATCCTTGGGACGCGCGCTCCTCAGCGGCCTAGCTCACGAACTCTTTACTTGACGATGCCGCAACGGTGATTGAACTTGGTTCCCTTGGCCGGATTGTCGATGGTCACTTCGCGGTAGCAGAGTGCGCAACGTCCGGTGGTGCGATCGATCTTGTGGGCCTTCATGTACGCCGCCATCTGCTTGTCCTTCGTCGATTTGTCTTGAGCAGCCATGCGTCAGTTCTCCTTTCTAAACTGTCCGCATAGCCACCTCCCTCTGAATGAGCATCGTCGATCTCCTAATACTGGCGTTGATGGTTGGTTGGTTCAGGTGGTCGGCCAAGCGCGTGCCCTGTGACCGACCCGACTCCCCAAAGTCGATTGATGTCTGTCTTCAGTTCCAGTGAAGTGCACGCAAAAGATCATGCCGCGACGCACTACGCGTGAGCCGCTGAATGGGGATTCTACCACACTGATTGGTGGAGTACGTACCTGAGCTATTCGGTCGGAGCTTCGTGCGTCGGATCTTCACACCCACGGTAGGCACAGCCGCTGTCGTGCAGATGTGAGTAGGTCGTTCCACCGGATCTCCAGAGCCACGGCGGTGGCGGTATCCGCATCCACACTTCAGCCGAATCAGGAAAGTGTCCGCCCGGTAGATGTGCTCGAACAGTGGTGTACGTGATGACGGCTCCGGTACCCAGCTCGCGTTCCTGGTTGCGTTGGGCGGTCACGTACCACACGTCTGGACTGGAGGGACCGGGGACGGTCTTGGCATCGAACCACCGTCCGTAGATAGGTTGACTCATCGGTTGTGGACCACTCCAGCCTCTACTTCCGATCCGCACTGCACGACACACCCGCACGGCTTGTCCAGCCGATGAAGCAGTCGCGACGCTAGTGGTCCGATGTTCACTTCTTTGGCGATCTCGGCTCTAACGACGTTTTCCAGTCGATTGGTGTTCTCGATGGCACCGGACTCGGCGTAATCGCGTAACATCTCCGCCGACTCAATCAGCAGTACCACCAAGATTCCGGACAGGGCTCTATCGTTCTCGTTGGCTGTGCGTTCCAGATCATCAGCGGTACTTAGTACGTAGTTACTGTCGTACCTCGGCATGCCGTTCATACCAATCCACCTACCCTCCACCGCACGTCCGGTGGATCTTCTCTGGTTATCGAGTACCGTTCGACGACGGTCCACTCCATGTCGTCTCCCTTCAGAGTTAGTTCCGTACCGGACTTCAGACGTGGGTCGTCCTCCAGCCAAGTATAGAGACGGGTGTTGCCGGAACTGAGTAGGAACTGTCGATACACGGTTTGCCGCTGCCTCGGTGGAAACGTCGAGAACCGGGAAGGTGACCTATTCGGCTGGGAAGGCCGTCAGGAGGACCGCCGCGCTGGTAGCTGGAGAGCTTTGGGCGAGTTCAGCGTGGCGGTAGGTCAATTGGTCCTTCCCGGTTCTCTGACGAGACTAGTTTACAGTGAATCGAGTTCGTCCGGTTCTGCTTCAACGGGCTCGACGGCTGGAGTCGGAGCTGGAGCCGGTACTGGCGTGCTGATCGGAGTGGTCGGAGCAGACGGGGTGGACGGCGGAGCAGCAGTGCTCTTTTTGGCCGCTTTGGCCTTCGCCTTCGGTTTCGCTGTCGGCTTGGCGTTCTTCTCTGTTGCTTTCTTCGGTGCAGTCTTCGCAGCGGCCTTCGCAGCCGGTTTCGCTACCGCCTTCGTACCGGACTTTGCGGCCTTCGCCGGTTTCGCCGTCTTTGCTGCTTTGGTTGACTTCTCTTTCTTCTCTTTCTTCGGCTTGGCATCAGTAGCCACTTTGGCGTTGAACGCCTTCAGACACCGCCGACAGGGATGATCATCTGATTTCAGCTTGCTGGCCTGATTCGGCGCCACCGATCGCAGTTCGATCTTCCACAGCTCGGAGTGGCTGCCTCCGCAGAAGGTGTCGGAGTCGGTGCTGGGAGACTTGCGGATGTGGAGATTGGTGAATGTACGGCCCATAGATTAGTTACCTCGCTTTCGACTTTCAGATTCAACTACTAGTGACCGGCAAATGTACGATCACGACGGATTGAGAACGACACTACTCCCCACAGTGACAGCAAAACTGTGTTCATCTTCGGCGACCGGCAGGCAGTACGGACATCGATAGCTGTTTGGTAGAGGAACGACCGTCCCGTGCTCGGCACAGTCGTATCTACGGATGTCAGTGCGGTCAAGTTCGAGCTTAGTGCCTCTGTCGGCCTCGTCGTCGGTAACTCGGTCGTGGACGACGAGCTGGAACTGGCGGAAGGATCTATCTCGATTGCTATTGCTGTTGCTATTGCTGTTGGAGACAACTCGCTCCCCCCTTGATTTGGTACGGCTCTGGTGGTTGCGGTAGGTTCTGCTCATCAGTTCTGCTCCGAAATCAGTTCCAACTCAGTTGTACGTACGAGATAGTACTTACTGGTACGTAGGATGTCAAGTGGTCAACTAACGTACTACCGATAGGACGTGACATCACGATTCTTCTTGCCGTAGGCTACGTCCAAGGCTCGAAGTCTCTCCGCCCTGGTCACCCTGCATTGGGGACAGTCGCCAGAGTACCGACATCCGTGTGTACATTTCTCAGAAAGGACTCTCGATATCTCCAAGGCGTACCTGAGTTCTGGCGGACAGTAGTTATTCATTCGGTCGGCAGTCCTTCCCGATCCATCACTTCGGCTAGATACAGACCGTACTCCCGTTCCTCTTCCACTTGCTGCTCCAACCAGCGTTGGCGCTCTTCTTCTGGATCTGGTCCATCGTTGATATCGGGCGGGTCGGGTGGATCGAACATTCCCATCAGTATCTACCTCCAATTTCTAGTTGAAGAGAATCCTGCTCGCAGCTACCGGTCCACGATCGCCAACAACCAACCTCTTGGTCGATAGCCGCTTTAGATATGCATCTCTCGTAGATCGTTTAAACCCCGTCAGATCGCTGATCGTGTCCCGATCCATGCCGTCCGGATAGACCTTGACCAGATGCCCGAGAATCTGAGCCTCGCCGATCGGCAACCTGCCCATCCACCACTCCCGGAGAGCACTACCCGTTGGTAGCGGCTCGTAGTCACTGCCCAGTGCGTCGATACCGCTATCGGTAGCTACCACATTCTCGCTCGATATCTCGACGTAGCCCTTCTCACGTAGCCGCTGGATATAGGCATCGCGAGTAGAGCGCTTGTATCCGGTCTGGACAGAGATCTCTGTTCTAGTTGCTCCGTCCGGTCGCATCGCCGCGACGATCAAACAGGCCCGTTCGCCGATGGGGAGTTTCTGATTACCGTCGTCACCGTTGGGTCGATTACGAATCGGTACCGGATTGCGCGTGGACGCCACGGTAGGCGGTGCTGGTCGTCGCTGTTCGACTGTCGGTTCCACCGCCCTTCTAATCGCAGGCTCTTCCAGATCCAAATCAGGCTGTTCGATCTCTTTGGCCTTCTCCACCAGATCTGAGAATTCTGTGTTGATTGCCGCGAAGTCGAGCGACAGAGACGAGAACTCCGTTGCCAGTTTCCGATGTAGCGTGTGGATGGGCCGTAGCGCCTTCGCCACTGCACGATCCGCCAATTTACCAGCCAGCTCACGTACCTTCGCCGGATCTACCTCCGACCTACTTACCGCTGGCTTGGCGTCTAGTTGCCGTTTCAGATCAGCAATCTGTTTCTTCAGCTCCCTCGGATCTTCCGCCCTCTGCCGTTCTATCGTAGCTGTCAGCTTCTCCTTCAGGTCATCCAAATCGAGCGGCTTCAGTTCACGTCTCGGACGATTCTCACCGACCTTTGGCGTAGCACTGGCGTCGAACGTCTCCTTCTTACCGATACGTACCTTGCGTAGAATCCTCAACCACTGAGGAGACCACACATACATCGTACCTACCGCCAGGGACGGCAACTCATCAACCAGTCCAACATCCATCCCTTGGTGGGTGATCCATTTCTTCAGAGCATCGCGTTCCTGCGACCCGTTGACCTGACCGACGAACAGACACTCCGTTTGGTTGAGGACTTCCTTATTTACTGATTGCGGTCGCTGGGAGATCATAGTCACGCCAATTCCATAATTCCTGCCTAGTCGGATGATCTCCTCGTACACACCGAGCATCCGCGCGTCGTCTCCACCGGTCTTGCCGGTGAACTGAGGAACGATCAGCTGACTCTCCTCGATCACGAGATGTAGCGGAGTGGGGTGATGCTCGCCCTTCTTTCGGCGCCAGAGACGTTCACCGAACGCAACGGCGAACCTCTTTCGGTCGGTCATCGAGAACTGACTTACATCTAGGACCAAACTCCTACCGGTATCAGCAACGATGTCAGCGATCAACTCTCCACCGCGTGCTTCCAGATCGATGTCTCCGCGCAGACCACCGAGCACGGGAATGTCGAATCCTCTACTGCGACCGTCGGCAGAGAGCCGCAGACCGTACCAGTTACCCACGGTATCCATGACCACCACTTGAACTCCAGCGATCATTAGCAGCTCGACTAGCTTCCCGGCCGCATAAGTCTTCCCGCCACCCTTGCGTGCGATGAACGCGAACGTCTGGGTTGCGGCGTCAACCGGTAGGGATAGATCGTCAGCGATGTGTAGCTTCTTCATGTTGGTGTAGAGTGTAGTCTGTGGTACGTACCGGTGTCAACCACCAACTACCACTCGATCTACCCACCTACTCACCTACTACCCACCTACTCACCTATCTACCGGTCTCCACCACCGTATCCATCGGCACTACCACCGCTCCGTACCCCTCTGGATCGTCGCAATCCCGATGCCGCACACCACTCTCCGAGAAAAAGTACTTCTCATGGCGGAGGATCACCCGATCACACAGGTAGCAGATCCTACCCACCCGGAGTTGAGTTACTTGGGAGCCCAACGATTGTTTGCAGCCGGTACAGCGGCCGGTCAGTTTGGTGGCAGTAGGGTTGATTGGAGCGCCGACCGGTCGGTAGAACTTACCACTACCGGTATCTACCAAATCGACCCCCTCTGACCGGCGTAGAACGGATCGATCACTCTACCCTCCGGTACCTCGTCGTACCACCACCACAGCCCGTCCAGTTTGTGCCGCTCCATGTACTCGCTGACGAGGATGCCGTACTCCGTACTGAGACGATAGTGGAGTGGATCATCGATGTAGACATCTCCGGGTAGTTCGGGGTGCATCGCGGCGCAGACGATGGGACTACCGCCGAGTCTGATTCTGACGGCCATTAGACGATTGGCTCCAACCGATTCGATCTCCGACACCCGCACCGTTTAAACCCACGAATAGCCAGCACCACATCACCTGCGTCTTCGTTGAAATCATCGTCATCGCATTTCATGGTCTACCTCCACGACCACGGCTATCTCCATTTCCGTTTCTACCCCAGAATGCCCAATCCACCAGCACTACCAGTCCGGCCAATCCGAGGTAGAACAGCAGTGCGGTGATCCAGTCGTACGAGCGGTAGAGTTCCATTGGTACACACCTGTTTACTTCAGTAGATGCCACGCTTCACGGTATTGCCACAACCAGTCTGTCTGTCCCAGATGGGCGTTCATCCAATACGTGTTCGGATGCTCAGGTATGTACCTATCCCTAACTGCATTTCCGCTGAGGTTACCATTCCATGACATAAACACATCACGCGGCATCACGAATGTCTGCGTTCCAGCCAGCAGAATCACGAACTCACACGGTAGGGTCTGGCCCGCCGTAGTCGGAAACCGGTAATAACCAACCAATGAACGGGGGTGCATTATGGATGGGCTTTTACTGCTACGTACCGTCACCGCCTTGCCGTTCACGATCAGACGCAGCGATGAAGCTCTCACGCTCTTGGGGTAGGTAACTGCCCGAACGTCCGCGATACCGGCCAACCATGCTCGCCGGGCAGCCTCAGCGGCGTTACCAACCGGCTCCAACGCCTTGATCCGCTCCACTCGCCTCTGAATGGAGCAGACTCGTCGCCGCTTTCTACCCGGAAACCTATACTTCGGGAACAGTGCAGAGAAGTAATCACGGAAGATCTGCCGCGCTCGCTCTCGCGATACACCCAGCTCTGATCCAATGTCGCTCCACGTCAAGCAGTCTGGCACGATCAGATCCAACAGATCGTCGAATGATGCAGTGATCTTACTTCTACCACCACCGCCCGACCGACGACCCTCCCAGCGTGCCCTCGCCTTCGCTACCTTGTCCGCGAGAGTAGGGTTGAGCCGTGGATCTTTAGGTTGTGGCTGCGAACTGCTGGTGGTATCCATGCTGAGGATGCTACCACTGATGGTACGTACCAGTCAACTACCGAAAGATCAACGCAGCGAAGGCCACGGAGACGTGGTATCTACGGTGTACGTCTCCACCATGTGCGATGTACATAAGCAATGCTTATTGCCACAGCACGGTAACTCCGTACGTCCATCACCATCTCTACGTACCTTGGCTGCCATCCGATCCATGTACATCGGATCTGAATGTCCACATCTACGGCAGTACGTACCCGGTACTGGACGCTGAGGCTCGCACATGTACTGGGCACGGAACTCATACGGCTCGTGTGGATTTCTCCTGCCCGCTCCGAAGTCGATCTTGAATCCGGCAATACGGAATGCCCTAGCTACTCTCGTCCACAACTCCATAGTCGTCAACGATCCATAGAAAAACAGATACGCCCGATCCTTCAGCAGACTAGTGACCGTACTCACGTCTCCGTCCCGTGGGACATCGGCAAAGACATCGGCGAACAGGTCTCCGAGTTCGGATAGCTTCTCTGCCATCTCTCGATCCTCGGCGGTGGGCTCGAAATCAGTGTGGTGACTAGCGTCTCCGCCCATCAGACGATCCTCCGATATCTAGAGTCATCGAGTTAGCTCCATCCACTTCTCCACCGCCCCACCAATCACCCGATCTATCTCCCCACCAACCTTACCCAGCATCTTCGCCTTCACCTCAGCCATCTTCTTCCCGTCTCCCAACCACTCCGTTGGGATCTGCGTGGAGAGAGTACCTACCACAACGTCCAATCGTACCGCATCCGGCAGATCAGTACTAGTGGTAGATACCGAGGGTCTACTTCTTCTTTTTGGTTTTGGGGGCTGACGATTCGATGATCGGCTCTTCGGTCGATTCTTCGGCTGGCTCTTCTGCTTCCGCTTTTGGTTCCGGCTTGACTTCTTCCGGTCTGACTGTTTCCGGCTTGATCGCTGGTTGGTGCGTACAGACATGAGTCCTCCAGTTCTCCACAATCCCGTTCAGCTCTTTCATCGCCCGATCCCGCGCTGGCTCGATACGGCGCTCGGTAGAACTCAGCCCAACGAGCGGTATCAGCTCGAAGAGGATTCGGTACTGAGCCTTGACGGCGAACGTCAGTTTTTCGATTTCACATCGCGCACAGGTTTTCATTCAACCCTCACTTTTCCTAGTCTCTCGCACATTCTGGTTGTGATCTCTGGTGCTATCCACCCGAACACGACCCACAGGAACCTCTGGAGTTTTCGCAGTAGCTCACGTTTCGAGAATGGGTGTTTCGGTTTGAATCTGGCCTTCAAGGTGAGATCTCCGGTGCTGAAGTCGGTGTGGCGTCCCACGCATCAACCATCAACTGCCATCCAGCCAACCACACCTTCCGCTGAACGTCCGGTAGTTCGTCGATACGAATGCCCTTCATGATTACGTCACTACGGTATCTCTCCACAGTCTGGTTGACTAGAGTACGTACCATTCCAACCCTGATCTCCGCCGGTAGAGTCGAATTAGATAGAGTCCCATTCATTTCTCGGATGATGGCGAGAAGTTCGGTAGCCATCGACGCTTCCGCTTCCGGCTCACCGTAGACCACTTTGGGGATCACATCTTCGGGCTTGAACTTGATCGTGTAGCCATACTCCTTCGTCCTAACGGCATCTCCGATCAGCGCATCTGCCCACTCCGCACACACCGATAGGAACTTCTTCTTCGCCCGTCCAATCCCACCAACTGGATGCATCGGACATCCACCATCGATGATGTCTCTCAGTCTGTGGATCTCATGCGAAGCCCAGCGTTCGCGTTCGTTCTTCGGTACACTGGAGTCCATGATCTGCCGTTCGAGATCAGCCGATGGAGTCGCCGCGTATGCTTTCTGCTCGTCGTTCACGCGTCTACCTTCTCTCCGGTATCTACCATCACTACTGCTTCGAATGGAATCATCGTCACCGTCATCTTCTCCTCACCCACCACCAGCTCCAGATCCCTCGCTCCAGTTGGTGAGAAGAACACCCGCTGGCCGATCTTCACGTCCGGCCGGTAGTCACCCGGTTTGTATCTATTCCCAATCAGCAGCACTTGCCCCCAGGGCTCGAACGCCTGATTGATCTGGCCGCGCTCCTGAGTACCCAGAATTGCTACCTCTTGCCCACCAGCAGTGACCACCTTGGATGCCACATACTCTCCATCCGCCGCAACCGGTACCTGATCCCGCGCCACCAGAATCCGTCCAGCACACAACCGGTACCTCCGCTGTGCTTCGGCGATCTTTTCCTCTTCAGTTGCCATTTCCGATTTAGTTATTTGCTTAGTCACTCGTTCCTCCTCGATCTCGGCGGTATCTTGCTCGGCAGTACTGGCAGAAGTCCGTTCCGACGTGCCTTCGAATAGCATCTTGGGCACAAATCACGTTTCCTTGACGCCCTCAACCTGCAATTCGAGCATCTTTTGCGAATTCTGGCCGCCACGTTGGAAACGCATCTTAGATCCACACCACCAACTAGTCAACTACTTTACCAACCACTTACCGCCACTCTGTCTGGGGACGCATCGATATTGACAGCCGGTCTATACCAACCTCACTCTGATCGGTAGTGTCAGAACCGTCCGTTCCAACCACCTCAATCGCCCTCATACCGGCCCTTCCAACGGGCGGTTCCGACACCTCCACACCTACCTCTACCCCCACCAGCGTGATCACGTTATGACCGCCCGAGTTCCAGATACCGCGTGCCTCTTCTGTGTGCAGATGATCGTCTTGCGCGCATTCGGACATAACGAAGGAGAGATCGCCGCCCGCATCTCCACCAGCAACAAGCCAACCGGCGTCTCCGTCCGGATGCTCTACAAGCACCTCAATGACCCCCAACACAAATCCGAGTACCAACGACTGCTCGATTGGGCACTACTGGCCAAGCGCGAAAAGCAGGTATCTACCATCGAAGTCACCGCCAAGAGCCTACGGGCGAAGATGGAAGAACAGCTCGGCGAGGCGTGGAGCCAGATCGTCGCAGCGATCAAAGACGGAGATATCGATTCGGCGTGGAGAGTGATTGAGTACATCGAAGGTAAGCCCAAGGGGAGTCTCGATATCAAGCACTCTGGCGGGATCATGCACGCCGTGTTCAATCCCAAAACAGTACGGGAACTAGCAGCTCAGGAGCAGGAGATCGACATGATCAAGTCCCAACGCCTGCTCGGTAGATTGCCCGCTGGAGTAGTCGCTGCTGATGCCATCGACGCTGAGGTGGTTGGGGACGTAGCGGAGGGAGTTGCTTCGTGAGTCCCGCTACCGCCACTGCTACAGCCGAAATTCGGGAGATCGAAGATCGGGTAATACTCACATCCGAACAGATCGGCGAACGCCGCCGAGCGATGGACGCCGATGTGTGGTTGTTCATCAAGTGGGTGTGTAAGCACGGGGCGGAGGACATCGAACGGTTCCACCGACCACTCGCGTATCTACTCGCCGGGGACGCCGTACGACTCGCAGCGTGCCTCAACACCTACGATTCAGAAGTAGTCACCCAAATCCGTCGCTTCCTCCGATCCCAGTCACCACCGGTCGATTGGAACACCCGTACCGGTATCCGCCAGCTAGCAAAGATTTTGGAAAAAGTAAACGACCGCATCGCCCGTGCGTCCGGCAAAACCACCATCGGACGCGACGTAGTTCTCTGGACCGGCAGCGTTGATCCCAACAGGAACATCGCCATCGTCTCCAAGTCCGACGATGCCGCATGGGCAATGTGCGAGGCGATCGGCAACATGATGCGCACCGATGAGTACCGTACGTACTACCCAGATCGACTCTTCCCAGTCAATCCCGAAGCACAGATCACCAAAAAGTGGATTCGTATGTACGGCCGCACCGTACCGGAGCAGGAAACGATCGAGGCGCGCGGCGTCAACTCCCAGTGGTACTCCAAGCACTACCATCTGATCTACGGGGACGATCTCTCCTCCACCGAAGCCAAACAGGGTGACGCCACGGTTGACGACGCGAACCGCTTCATCGCATCCCTTCGCGGCATCTCGATGGCGGAGCGTTGGGGCGGAGCGCGGTACGTATTCAACGGCACCATTCAAGGCGCCAAGGACGACCACGCCACACTGAGTGCTCCGGACGCCGGATACATCTCTCTGGTCATTCCGATATGGCGCCACCACGCCGGGGCAGCGTGGAACCTATCCAACCTTCTCGACGATGGCATACCAGTACTGCCAGAACTCAACAGTCTCGATGCCATTCGAGAGATGCGGAAGGAAACCCTCTCGAACCCCAAACACGGCGCTATCTCGTGGATGCAGAACTTCTGCATGACTGCCCACGAAGCCGGATCGATGGAGTTCTCCACCGAACTGCTCCGCAGGTCGTACTTCACATGGGTAGTTAAAAAGTCCATCAGTCAGCGTACCGGCAAAGAGGAACACAGGCGATTCATACGCCGGTATCTATGGACCGTTGACGCCAAAGGGCAGAAGATCCCCAAAACCAATCCCCAACTGGAACCATCCACTGATGAGTGTCGCTGCTGGATGGGATGCAGTCGCGGCAACAAGCACGCGTACGTCGAGTACGACCCACTTACCCTACCTAGAGTTCTAGCTGTAGACCAAGCAGTCAGCGGTAAGGGCGACAAGTGGGCGGTAGCTGCTGGGTGCCAAGATCCGCAAGGATATATCTACGCCCTCAAAGGCCGTGCTGGTCGCGGTAGAGGTTACGCTGATCTGCTTAACGCCATACCTATGGTATTCAACCAGTGGGGCGGTAGATCTAACCCGCCGCGAAAAGTGGGTATCGAGTCGAATGCCGCTCAGCAAACCACTGCGGTGTGGATGCAACGCGCCGAAGAGTTCTCGTTTCTGGCCCGGCGAATCGTCAAGCTGTCCCCCAGTGGAATCCAGAAGACGATGCGCATTTACAACGGCGTTCTCGCCGGTCTGCTTCAGATGACGCTGTTGCTAGATCCCGAGGATCACGACAGAGATACTGAAATGCTCGGCTACAACTCCGCGTCCGAAGATCCAGAAGACGACATTCTGGATGCTATCGCCATGATGGTCACTCTCTTCGGCCAGCCAACCGGCGAAGACGTAGCTGGTACTACTGAATCGTACGCCCGAGATCAGCTCGCCCAGGTGACACGGGATTGCGATCCGGCAACGATGATCGACGTGTCGTTCGATCCTATGGAGTTCACATGGAACTGACCAACCGTGTAGTTGGTGGGGTCTGCAAGCCCGAAGTCCAAGCCGGAATAACGATGTTATTGGGCGATGGTGAAGAAGTACGTGTAACTGAACGAAACGCCCTCGGCTTTCTTCAATGTACCGCGTGCCCACAGGTGTTTGCTGGCAACTACGCTGACACGTTTGATGTGCCGTGGGCCGATCCGACGAATCCGTATTGGGATACTCACTCCTGCTCGGCAACGAGACATTTCGTGGCAATTCACACTCGACTTTTGGATCTGCCGCGTGATGCGGCGCAACGGGTAATGGAAGATCCTCCAGTGGACGGGGCGGACGCTTTCCACCACGCGGCAGATCGAGAGGTTGAACGGTGAGTGATGATCCGGCAGTGTGGCAGAAGACAGTAACGGTCGAATCGAAAGAGCGCACCAGTGTGAAGATCTTTACTCCGGATGGACGTGTGCTGGTCGTGAATCGGAACGAAGCCGGGTTCAAGCCCAACAGCTCCAGCAGATCGGAACGTAAATAGATGCTAGATCTCTCCTCTCTCGACCCCACAGCCTCTCTCGTAGACTCGGGCAAACCGAACGCACGTATCGTCGCCGACAAGTACAACCTCCACCAAAAGATCGTCTTCATCGACGACGAAAAATCCCGTGTCCAAACCTACCTCTCGCGTCAAATCAAAAAGTGCTCCGACGACCGCGAGAACGCCCTCACCAAACGCTCCAAGAACATAGAAGCCTACGAAGGTATCGCCGGCAAGGGCGAGACGATCACCTTGCCGTTCTCCCGCCAGCAAGCCAACCAGCAGCACGCATGGCTGATGGATCGGGTGTTCTCCGCCGAGCCCACCGTATCGGTACTCCCATTGGGCGATGGCGTCTTCCACATCACCACTCCCAACCCCGACACCGGCATCGTTGAAGACGTAACCGTAACCTATTCTGAAGAAGCCGATGCCATCGAATCCCTCCTCCATTTCAAGTGGTCCCACCGTCTGCCAATCCGCAAAGTCCTATCCGATTGGGCGATGGAAGGACTCCAAGACGGTACGTTCCCCGCCGTACTCAAAATCATCCACGACGAACAGCGCATCCGCATCGCCAACCGGATGCTCCCGTTCCTGTCCGCCGACGAGACCGGTACAGTCAAAGAGACCCCCAATGGTCAGCCCATTCAGATCATCAACGCCCCGGAGTACCGCACCATCGTCGATGGCGAATCCGTTCAGATCATCAATGTCCCCGGTGACGACTTCCTAGTTCCATTCGGCCACACCGACATCCAGAAGTCCCCGTGGATCGGCATGCGAATGGAACCGGATACCTCCACCGTACGGATGAAGATCTCCTCCGGTGAGTGGGACTTCTGCACCGATCCCGACGAGGTTGACGGCGATGGCAAATCAGTAGGACCGTCCGACGAGGATATCGAACGAGTTCTCTACTCAGCAGAGGACACCACTACCGATTCCACCAAACGCAAGAAACGAGTCACCGAGCGTGTCGATAAGCGCCGGGAACTAGACCCCGCCAAAACCCACCCAGTGGTAGAAGTCAACTTCCGCTGGCCCATCCTCACCGAAGACGACCCAACCACCATTACGTGGATGGAACTGGTCGGTGACTTCCACGTCAAAACCGAAACCCTGCTCTCCTGCTGGCTGCTCGATTCGTGGAACGGTAAGCGCCCGTACATCGACTGGTTCATGCGCCAGCGACCGAACAGCTACTCCGGTACCTGTACAGTCGAAGACGTAGCACCGTTCCAACGCTACGCCTCGAACCTCTTTCACCTGCAAGTCCAGAACATGGTGATGCGCAACGTCTCCGTGATCATGGTGCGGAAGGGTACATCTACCGCTACATTCCTCTCCCGTAGATCGAACATCCGTCCGGGCATGGTCGTACCTGTTGATGAGATGGAGGACGTGAAGCTAACTCCACTCGGTACGCCTATCGAATCCATCGCCAGCGAGATCACGTTCCTCAAAAACGGCGCCACTGAGATGGGCCTCTCCACTCAGTACGACAACGCCACCGCCGACCTGTCCCGTGTTACATCTGGTGCGTTTGCCCAACAGCAAGATCTCTCCAAACTGCAACCCAAGCAGATCTATGCCGGACTGGCAACCAGAATCGGTGACCTCGCCCTGATGTACGTACAGTCACTAGCTCAGTATGCACCGGAGCAGACCATACCGTCGTTCGACGACAAGACCGATGCGGTGATCAGCCGTACCATCCACCTTCCGCGAGAAGCAATCACCGATCAGCTCCGATTCGTACTCAAAGCGACCACCTCCGACCAGACGCCAGAAGCCATGTTCCAGCAAGATCTGGTACTCGGTAAGGAGATCGACGGAGCCAACCAGTTCGCCATGGCTGTTACCGGCCAGATCATGCTCCCCGGTGTCCCGTCAGAGTTCCAGGAGATGGGCATCTTCTGGATCACTCGCCGCGAACTCATGCTGGCGTCCATGTTCAAGAACGCCCGCCGCCACGACGTATCTCAGTACGCCATGAAGCCGGAGATGATCCGAGAGAATATCGAATCACTACAAAAGAAGATGGCCAGCGCTCCGCCGCCATCAGAAACGCCGAAAGTACCCGATGTAAAGATCTCTCTGTCTGGTCAGCTACCACCGGAGTTCGTCATGGCTATCGCTCAGATGGCCGGTATCAACATAACGCCTACCACCACACCCACATCTACATCCTCATCCCCAATGGGAGGTACTAATGAGTCTCAATCTGGACCTGTTCCAAATGCCGGAGGCAACGGATCTGTTCCTGCCGGTGTCGATCAATCCTCGGGACTGGACAACCTTCAGCCGCTCCCAAGTGGTCAAGGAATGGGTGCGGCTCCTGCGGTCGGAAATCTACCAGCGTAGCCGGAGGAGAGGTAAAGACGACGGAGACTGGCGGGAGATGCAGGGGTTCATCAAGGGATTGGAGTTCGCGCTCGCCGTACCGCAGACGATTCTTTCGGATACAGAGCAACCAGAAGAAGTAGAAGAGCAGTAAGTGATAGCAGTAAGAGAAAGAGAGGACTGAAACAATGACAGTCACACCGGTAGCAGACCCCCGAGCAGAGATGGATACGTTTTATGAACAGAACCCACCGACAGATCCAGCGCCCACCACAACCACAACGACTGAACCGGCACAGACACCGGCAGCGCCAGCAGATACCACATCGGCTACGGATACCGGTACTGAACTCGGAGCTACGGTAAATACCACTCCGGCCACTCCCGCTCAGCCGGTGGACTTTTGGGACCAGCCCGCCGACGACGACGATCTCCCACCGTCACTACGCGGCAAACCCCGCAAGGAAGCGTGGAGCACTCTCAAAGGCGCTCTGGCTCGTGAGCACCAAGCAGGATTCCAGAAGAACGAAGCCGTCGCGCAGTACGAAGCACAGAAGCGACTCAACGATGTAATGTTCGCCGAGCTGGACCGCATCCGAGCCTCAACTGGCGCTCCTCCGGCCACTCCTGCCCAGCCGTATACCCAACTGGGCATCGAAGACCCTCAGCAGCTCTTCTCCACTCCGGGTACGGTTCTCAACGCCATCCCCCAATTTGTCACCCAACAGGTCAACCAGCAAGTCGCGCAAGTCACCCAAGGGCTACAGCAGCAGATGGCCGGTCTCGCCAACCAGAACCTACAGATCCGCGCCGAAACTGCCCAAGTCAAAGCGCGCGAACTACTGAAGATGGACGAACCCACCTTCCTGTCGGTACGTCCGTGGCTGGCTACCGTCATGGCGAACAACGGTGCCGACCCCACCGTCACCGAGAACTGGGTACTAGCCGGTAATATGCTTCGGCAGAACGCCGCCAAACTCATCCCCGCCACCACCAGCGTAACCCCCGCTGCCCCCGCTGCCGGTAATGGCCGTCCAGCGGTAACTACCACCCCCACTGCCAAGCGCCCCGCATCCACCGGCAACAAGCACATGGACAACGCTCTCAAAGAGCACTTGGATGCGTGGAACGTCAACCGCACTCGTCGCGGTCTCAAACCGTACACCCTTGAGGAATTCCGCGATATCGCGTACGCTGATCAGACTGCTGGTCTGACCGACGAGTCATAAACATAGTAATCAGTAATCAGTAATCAGTACATACCAACATTACCGATCAGGAAAGCAGGAGAACTTCAATCATGCCTATCGAGATCAATGACACCAACCGCTACCTGTACGGCGGAGACATCGCCATCACCAGCACCATCCCCAAACTTCACCCCCGACTGGGTATCCCTCTGGACCAGACCCGCAAGTCCCTCACCGGCTCCTCGTACTACCTCGGGTCGTTCTGGCGCGGAGATATCGTCTACATCCCCGACCCCACCCTGGAGTTCAACTTCACTCGCTACTGTGACGACGGCTCTACCGAGTCCCGCAAGCTCTGGATGCTGCTGACCTTCGAAAAAGGCTTCGAAGAGTGCAAGGCCGAAGAGTGGAGTCTCGGCCCAGAGTTGCGCAAAGCCTACCAAGTAGTTGATAATCGTATCTGTCTCCCCGTGGGGCGCAACGCCCAGGGTAAAGACCTTTACGAAGTGGTAATGGTTCGTCCCGCTGAACGCTACTTCTCGGAACTGGCGAAACTTCAGCAGATGGACTCGATCCTTCCGGATTCCGCAAAACGCATCGGCTCGTCGTTCGACGACAAAGGCGTCTCGGTCCTTCCTCCGGAGATGACGGTATCTGAACACCGGTACAACGTGGATGATGTGAGGGTCAAGCAACCAGCATAGATAGTAGTTAGTAGTTACTACGCTGGTACGTATTGATCCTACCGTTATCCATTTAACGGAGGACCAAACTCATGTCTGCAATTCCGTCTCCGCCCCAAGCGGGTACGTCGATCACGAGACCGCCCGGCTCCGGTGCGGTCACCGCAATTGGCGTTGCTGCGCTCGAAACCCTCACCGCCGACGTTCTCGCTCTCCTGTCTGGGCTGAGCGTAGCATCGGGCGGTCTCACCGTTACTGCCGGTGGCCTCACTGTCACTGCTGGCGGTCTCACGGTGACTGATGGTGGCGTTACCATCACCGACGACGGCCTGACGATCACCGATGACGGCATCATCCTGACCGACGACGGTATCGTGTTCAACGGTACGTCCGAGTCCATCGTCCAGCCGGTCACGTCACTGCTGTTTCGTGATCACGCCAACGCCAACACCAACATCACCGTTCTCGACTCCGGTGCTACTACCGTCCGTGGTGCCATCACTCCCACTGGCGGTGTAGCTGCTGCTGGCGGATTCTCGGCCACCCCGTGCGGTCAGATCCACACCGGTGGCGCTCCAGCTACGGCCGCTGCTGACGGTTCTGAGCTGACCCCCACCACGACCAGCGTCTACACCGTAGAGATCTTCGTTCCATGCAACATGACTCTGACCGGTGTTCGTCACTTCAACGGCTCGGACGTAACCGGCAACATCACCGTTGCGCTCTATACCTCTGCGGGCGTCGCAATCGCCGCCGCCGTGTCAGCCGCCACCGCCGGTTCCGGCACTGACGCCTATCAGTCGATCCCCTTCGCGACGCCGTACGCTGCTGTCGGTCCTGCGAAGTACCTCATCGGATTCCAGTACTCCAGCGCCAGCGCCCGGCCCAACTGTCATCTGATCGGCACGGCTTTCGGTATCGTTCAGGCTTCAGCCACCATCGGCGTCACGGCCATCAGCCCTCTACCGACCGCATTCGTCGCCACCACTCAACCAATCGCCAGTCTCTACTAACCACTAACTACTGACCCAATGCCGTCGTGGAAAGCGGCTCAACCACTAACAACCACTGGAGGACCGAAATGGTGAAACGACATCATGACTACATTCAACATCGGTCCTATCGCACTCTGGGATCTCGAACTGATCCGCGAAGGCACCCAGATGGGTGTCGAAGACGCTACCGAAGCGTGGGTTGAGGGAGCGCTTCTGGTCAACGCCTCCGGCAAGCTCGCCGAGGCATCCGCCGATCCCACCGCACTCCGAGGCATCGCAAAGAAAGCCGCCAGTGGTACTACCAGCGCGCCCGTAGAGTACTGGCCCATCAAGCCGGGACGACTCTACGAAGCTACGTGGATTGGCACCATCGCGCAGACTGACTTCTACGCGAACGTCGGCTTCACTCGCGACTCCACCACCAAGTTCTGGTATCTCGACACGGCGCAGACCGAAGACACCGCACAGGTCGTCGCCCTCGCTCCGGGGTCCACCCTTTCTGACACCAACCCGCGAGTGCTCTTCACGTTCGATTCTGCGAACGTCGAAGGCTTCTAAGAGGAGGACGACATGGCAGTCAGCGCACCTAACCAACTCGCTCAGTTCGCAAACCTGTTGTCGCGAGTTCAGGATCTCAACTTCCGCGACACCAAAACACTGCTCCCTGACATTTGCGGCAAGTTCACCCACGACGGTGATACGAGTCGCGGTCAGGACTACCGCTCTACGACCACTGTTGGACTCGGCCCCTTCCAGCAGACTCCGGAGTTCGGCCAGTTCAAAAAGGACGCTTTCGAGCCCGGCCAGGACCGTACGTCCAGTTGGTACAAGTTCACCAACGGCGTGATCGTCGGCGAAGAACTCCTCTGGTACATGGCGCGGAACAAGCGCGTGTACGAGGACAAGGTGAAGATGTTCGAGGACATCAACCAGGAGTTCAAGGACACGTGGCAGTGGACCAAAGAAGTCATCTGCACCCTGCCGCAGACCGCTGGTACGTCCACCGCGCAGAACGGCCCGTGGAATGGCACCGGTCGCGACGGACTGGCTCTCTTCTCAGCATCACACACGTCGATCAAAACCCCCGTCGTGACCATTTCCAACATTCAGGGTTCGCAGCCCATCAGCCAACTTGCCATCCAAGAGGGCGTGACGATGCTGCGCAACATGAAGAACGACGAGGGACGCCCTCAGCCGCCCGCCAACGACATCCTCGTTGTCGCTGGTAAGTGGTGGGAGTGGAGACTGGCGGAGATCTTCGGCACCGACAAGCAGGTTGACACGTTCAACAACAACATCAACCCGCTGGTGGCATCTGGCCCGAAGGACGCTGAGAAGCGCCGCTACTCGTACCTCATCAACGACTACCTCGCCGACACCGACACGTCGTGGATGATCATGGACCGCAAGAATCACCCGCTGTACCAGTTCGAATTCCTCCCTCCGACGTTCCAGAAGGAGAAAGACATCGCGACCGGTGGGGTGATCTTCAAATGCACCACCATCCACGGCATCGACTTCCTGTCGTTCCGTCACATCGTCCGCTGCGCCGGAGTGTAGTTCGGGTGTGCTGGGGGAGTACTTAGCGTGGGGTGGGGATGGCGCAGAGTCCCTACCCCATTAGGTTCTGAATTAGTCTACTAGTTGACCAATCACGATAACGGCGTTTAAACAATCAAATGAGCCACCCATCCATCTCGCCGAACGTCTTCGACGATGACCGTCTAGCAGATGGTCAACTACTTGACTTTCGCTGCGAGTCCTGCGAAGGGCGGTACCCGTTCGACCTACTGGTCATCGAAGACGGCCACAAAGTCTGCAAGCCGAACTGCGCACACGACACGCCGCTTAGTGAACGCGAACGCCTCGCAGCAGAAGCTCAACTGGAAGCCACCCGACTCACTACCGACAACATAGAACGCAACACCGAACGCCTCGGCAGGGGCAATCTCTACAGCTTGATGGATGGCGTATCGGTATGTACCAAACTAGCGTCCGGTTCGACCATCTACCCAGTACAGATCCAACTAGTCTCCGGAGGCCCATCAGTGTCTCTCGCTCTAACCGGTGTCGGATTCTCCACCTCTGACGTAGTCACCAGTTCCCATTCCGGTATCACGTTCAGCGCCGGTACGATCTCCACCGATCAGCTCTCATGGACTCTCACTGTTGCGGCGTCCGGTCTAGTTCCAACTGGCAACTACATCTTCTACTTCAACGGTGCCCGCTTCCCAGACGCCTTTCGCGTCACCTAACTCGATACTGGAGGCCATACGATGCCAGTCCTAACCCTCACTGCTGCTGGTACCCGGCAGGCGTTCGTCACTCCGCTGACCAACCTCCCAACCGAGTTCGCCTGCCAGCGCTGCACCATCGAGTGGATCAGCGGCACCAACATCTACATCGGCCTGCCCAAGCCGCTCGGCAAGGCCAACTCCGTCTCCTCCACCGTCTACGACGTAACGCTCAACTCCACTGACCGCTCATTCACGATCGCCGGTAATCCAGAAGGTAATTCTGTCTACCTGCCCAACGTGTGGTGGGACAGTGATACCTCCGGCGCGAAGATCGCCATCTCGCCAGTAACAGTGTAGGTCACCCACCATGAGCGACCTCTCACACGGCATCGTCGGCTCCACCACCGGTACGGACAGTCTTGTCCGTGCCACGTCGCCGACGATTACCACTCCAACCATCACCAGTCCGACGATGACCACTCCAACTCTAGGAGTGGCTTCAGCTACATCCCTATCTCTGTCTACCGGAGCCCTTACGCCTGGGACCATGACGTACTCCGCCAATTCACTGGCACAGTCCGTCGTTCACAGATTCGATTGGACCAACGCCATGGTTGTGGCATTGGGCGCCAATCTGACCGGCGATATCACGATCTGTACCCTGCCAGCTAAGACGGTAGTCAAACGGGTGTGGTCGGTAATTACCGGACAGGCTGCTGGGCCGACTACCCTTACCATGGCAATCGGTCGCACCTCTGCCCTCTACATCGACTACATCATTGCCGTCTCCATCAAGGCAGCAGTGAATACCATCTATGGAGCGGTTGTAGGTGACCTGGGGGCCAATCTGACTGGGTACGATCTACCGTCGTACACAGCGACCACGGCCGTCAAAGCACATCTGATCGCCACCGTTGCCAACTTGGATCAGACCACTGGCAGCACCGGATCGATTCACATCGAAACGCTAACTCTACCGTAATCAGCGAACTGTAACCGTCAAACAGAAAGCGGAAGATGCCGACCAACAACAACAACAGTGCATATGCCCCCGCTGGTTACGTCTTCTCCGGTGGACTGGGTGCAGAACTCACTGCCGCCACCTCTATCACTCTTACCGACGCTGTACACGTCGTCTCCGGCTCAGCGACCATCACGACCATCAACGGCGGCTACGCCCACAACTCCAACGTCTCATATCTGATCAAGAAATCAGGCTCGACGTGGCTCTTCGGCTCTGGTGGCAACATCGTCGGCCCACTCCCACCGGACGTACCGGAGAACGGCGTCATCACCCTCCTGTGGGACCAGACATACTGGAGAATCCAATCCTCCGATCTGCAACCCACTTTCGTCAACGTCCTCGCCCACGGTTTGATCGGCGACAACTCCACTGACAATACCGCCGCGCTCAACGCTATCCTCGCCGTCTACAACGCCAAAACTCCAGGTCTACCCACCACCGGAGCGGTGATCTACTTCCCGGCCGGTGTATACAAGTTCACCGGAGAATCCGTCGTCGCTTTCCACGGCATGACCTTCCTGGGCGATGGCCGCTCCGCGTCGAAACTCCGCTTCGAACCCACCGCCACCAACAAGACGTTCCTGACGTTCCAGATGTCCACCGCGATCTCCATCAACTACTGCGCTATCCGCGACTTGGAGTTCCGTTCCGCCGACACTACGTACGTAAAAACGATGGTGAAGATCGTCGATTCATCGACGTTCTCATTCACCCGTTGCCATATCAACGGCTGTTACGACGCTACCAGTGCGTCCATCGGTATTGACTACCGTGGGCGAGAACTGCTCGATTGCGGTACCTCGCTGATCGCCGCCAATATCCCGATCATCTGCAACGACGACCCGAACCTGACGATCGACAACGATCACGCCCACTTCCACGACTTGGACCTTCTCCCCACCGGCAACCCCGCGTTCCAAATCGTCAAGGGTGTCAACGTCACCAATTTCACGATGGATGGCCGGAACGCCTTCGTCGGCGGCACCGCTGGTTTCTACTGGAACGACACCGGTGTTGGCGCCTCCTCGGTTACCGGTGACGGGGTAGACATATCCGGCATCCGGTGGGAGGGTGCCACTGCCGCTGGCTACCATGTCTACATCGCTCGCGACGCATCCGTCCAACGCGGTGTCACCATTAAAAAGGTTACCGGAGGACTACTCACCACCAATAAGGGCTTCTACCTTCGTGGTCTCGACCGTGCCCTGGTTGAGAGCTGTATCTACACTGGTACCTCTGAAGCTATAAACGCCGATGGATGCATAGATCTCACTGTTCGCAACTGTTGGCTCAATCCATCCTCCACGGTCAACTGGAACAGCCTGATCCAGACCGACCAGCGGGGTACGCGTTGGACCTCCAGTGGCAACATGCCGGTAAGTACCAGTGAAACGTGGTCAACCACAATCGGTTCGTATAGCAGCCAACGAATGAACAGGTTCCTGTTCAACGTCGCCGACAACACCACTACCACCCTCGTTACAGTCACCGTCCCCAATGCCAACCACGCCGCTGGTATCTTCATTCGACTCATCGGTGCTCTCGGAGATCAGGATTCCACTCAATCTGCTACGTACAGTTTCGCTGTTAGCCGCATCGCCGGAGCTAACGCCAAAATGGTTGCTTCATCCGAAGCCGTCGCCTCTGCTACCGCTGGTGCTACTGCCAATTGCGACGTTCAACTCACAGCATCAGCAGTCAGTGGTGGTATCACGGCGGTCAACACATTCACTATCGACTGCAAGATCGTCCGCTCAGCCGGGGCCAGCACAAATCACGATGCCGTAGCGCTGATCGAAGTGGTGAACGTCAAGACCCCCGGAGTCAGCGTTAACTAAAACAAGACCAGCTCGAACACTAACTAGTTTCAACTTCCGTACGAAAACTAAAACAAGATGAACAACCTCGAAATGAAATCAGAAGTGATGCGCATGCTAGTCAACATGCGTACCTCTGATCCGTTCTATGCCGATGTCCAGTCGTGGGTCAACCGTGGGCTCAACGACGTGGTACTGATGGGCATCAAGGGATTGGAGCGCGGCATCGACCTCTTCCCCGAACTCCGATGCTCATGGGATTCTGAGTTGACCATCGACGGCATCAACAACCAAGCGATGCCCGGCGACAAGCTGCTAATTACATCGGTAGGTACGTACAACAAACAGTCCCCCAATCACAACTTCGACCGCGCTCAACCGATGAGCTACTTCCGTCCGGAGAAGTTCGATACCGTCGCCAAACCAGCAACTCGCAAAGGCTTTCCCACGCTATGGACGATGCGCGGCCACAGTATCTACTACTACCCAACGCCATCAGTAACTCCAACTGATTACCGAACTCTACTGCTCTACCACGGTATCCAGCGAGAGCCGTCGATGAGTGCCGATGACGACGCTCCAGTGATGTCTGATTTGTGGCACGACACCGCCGTGCTCCTAGCAGCGGCGATCGGTGCTAGATCCAAGGGGTGGTTGGACAAGATGGCGGCGTGGGACGCTGAGGTAAAGGTTAAGTTGGATCTGTCCCTCAACATCGGTGCTGTGGAAGATGCGGCGCAGTCGCAGCACATAGATGTGGAAGGACTTATTGATAGAGTTGGGGTGTACGGTGGTAACTAGCTCTGATGTCAGTGGTCTACGACAAGTTGAAGATGTAGCACCCGCCAACGTACCAGTCTACGGACCATCCGTTGAGAGAGTACTGATACGCCTTAGCGTTCTGGTCTGGATCGTCGTAATGCACCACGTACCACTTGTCCGGTTGGAACGGCCCAGACGAATGAACGAACACCCGATCGCCGGAGTCATACACGCACCAGTTAGGGACTTCGGTGAGTTCCTGGTTGTAGTCCCGGCCGTCGCAGATCCACACGCAATAGCCTTCCTGGTAGCAGATCTGGAAGCAGTCAGGTACGGCACTGGTAGCCAGGGCAAAGAGTACGACCATAGTCAGAGAAATTCTCTTCATTTGCAGTCTCCTGTTTTGCGAAGTGAAGTGTGAAACCATCGTACGGTAGATTCCCGTAATTATGGCAGCTAAATACAAGTCCAACCGTCAGGCGCTACCAATTTCGATTGGTGCGGGTCTGTTCACGGCAGGTGATCTGGCGAAGATCCCACCGGGAGCCACGCCGATGGCTAAGAATGTCTTTATTCGATCGGGACCGCGCGTTGAGATGCGATCTGGTTGGATGCGAGACTCGGACCAACCATCCGCGCAGACCGGACGACTGATCCACTACACGGCTGCTGACGTTCTTTCCGGTACTGACAAGCTCATTGCCTCTCCGTCGTCCAACACGACTGGCGGATATATGTCTTTGAGAGCTACGGACGGTACGTACTCTGATATAGGATCTCTCAACTTCTACGCGGTTGACAGTGTGGGATTTCTGGGTAAGGTGTATATGCTCCAGCACCCCAACCTATACGACACTGGGGTGTCGTACGACGGCACCACGGTCGATACCAATGCCTTCGGTACGATCAGCGCTGGAGTCCTGTCCGGATTCAGTGGTAACTCGATCACTAGCTACAACCACCGCCTCTTCCTAGCCGGTATAGCTGAGGCTCGTGGGTTCAACAATCTGCTGAACGGTACAGACGTTGCCACTCAGTTTGAGAATGCTGCCAAGTGGACCCTCACCGGCTGCACCGTCGCCGTAACGGGTAATGTCCGAACTCTGACCATCGCCGCCGCTGGTGATTCCGCTAAGACGTTCGGTAGCGTACTTACCACCACCGAGCCCAATTGGGTCACCGTTCGCCCACAGTTCAAGGCCCGAAGTGCAACTACCAGCATGCCGTTCACCGTGACCGTGGAAGACGCCGCTGGGACTACGGTGTGGGGATCGATGGACATACTGGTGGCGTCGTCGTCGATCAACCCGGAGTGGCAGACGTTCGTCAAGTCGTTCCTCCTGCCAGCCGGAGTGACCGCCTACATCAAGTACAAGCCGGGCAACGCCAGCGTAGCTGCCGTCACCGGCTCAGTGGACGTAGGCGACAAAACGGGTGTCGGCAAGGGACTAGCGTTCTACCAAGAGCGGTTCGTATTCACCAAGTCCTACTGCAACTCGGCCGAACCGCTCGGCGATCAGGTCATGAATATGTCCCGGTTGATGTGGTGCGAAGTCGATAGCCCATCGAACTGGAGACCAAACGCCTACTACGACTGCCGGGAGATCGAAGGACCGCTTACAACTGTCAGATCCATCAACGGAATGTTGTGTGCGTTCAAGTCGAACGGGATATGGGTGTTCGGCCAGCAGGACAACGCCGATCTACCAATTGTCTTCCTGAGACTGTTGGAGAACGTCGGCTGCATATCTACCACGGCAATCGACCACTTCCGCAACCGGCTGTACTTTGTCGGAGAGAACGAAGTCTACGAATGGAGCGGCGACGGCAATCCCACCCCGCTGGCCGGTCCCGGTATGCGCGAGACCTTGTTCAACTCCACCACACTGGCAGCTACGGCACCACTCCAGGTAGCCAACTCCGGTGGTCTTTACCCACTGTTACGGATCAACGTTGACGACGAAGAAGTATGGGTATACCTACAGCCGGGGAAACTGTATGTCTATAGTCTGATCACGCAGACGTGGACTGGACCGATCACCATCACCGGAGTGGATGGCGCTGATCTGGAGATCAACGACCTGATGTACATGAAGCCGCAAGGCGAGACTCGGCGGGAGATGTGGGCTGCGCTGAAGGACACCAAAGACATCATCAAACTCCGCACCGGTCAGACTCTCGACAACATCACTGGTACCGAACGTGAAGTAACCGCCGAGTACTGGGTGCGGCCACTGATCACCAAAGACCCCAAACAAACCTTCCTCGTGGAGACCATCGATATTGACCACAAGATCACCGGAGACCAAACAGACTCTACGACTACTTATCGCGTGTCGTTCGATGGTGGCACGACGTGGGATGCGGAGAATACTATCGAGATTGCTCCGCTGGCGTCGGGGGATTACCAACCGATGACCGTTGACCTGTGGCAATCAGACGAACGCATGACTATCGCTATCAAGCACACCGGTAAGGCTGGACCGGAGTACTTCAACTTCTCCGGTGCCAGTGCTACCGTACAAATCCTCGGTGAGCGTATTCAGAGGTCCAACCCAACAGCAGTGTCCAGCAATCTATGAGGAGGACGTGATGAACAGGAAGACGATGCGTGTGATCGAAGCGATGGTCGAAGGCGGCGCCACCGCCAAAGCAGTGGAACAGTACTGCGCCACGGCCGGTGTGGAGTTCCACCCGCTGGCGTGCGATCTGGCATTCGGTAAGCCGTGCGACCACCTGACAGCAGATCAGTCGAACGCCGCTCGGAACGCGTTCAAGAAACACCCCACCGCCGCACCGGTACCTACTAGCGTCATGCCCACCAACGACACTTCCAATCCGGTGATCGACGTAGGACCAGCAGTAGAACCAGATCCGATTCCCGATCTCCAGCCAGAACCTGAACCGGAACCTGAGACAGGACGAGTGGTACCTGTCACGAAGGCCGATCTGCCAGTCGAGATGGAAGTGGAACCCGAGTCAGAGCCAGAGCCAGAGTCAGAGCCAGAACCGGTCGAAGAAGTCGAAGAAGTCGAAGAGCCGGAAGAGGAAGTTGAGGAAGCCGAAGAGGAACCTGTTCCGGTATCTACTCCTAAGAAGAAGAAGCCCGCTAAGAAGAAGGCTAAGTAAATGCGTGTCACCTTCTTCGATTGGGAGAAGGCCAAATCGCTACTCCAACGCCTGCTCGGCCAGTTAGCCTACGAGTCGGTCACCGCGATCGACTCTCCGGCTGCTGCCGGTACGGCGTTTAGCGTCCCCCATACCCTGCCCACTGGCATCACCCCGAACAGCATCGCCGGTACGGTCATGTCGGGCGGTTTCATCTACTACTACGAGTGCGACCGCCAGCTCTGGACGCCGAACACCTCCACCCAACAGGGAGTGGTGATGGTGCGGTGCTCGATCGCCCAAGCACCGTGCGAGATCAGAATCAGAGCGTACGACAACGCCATACCGGTAGGATCTCGTACTGGTCTATCGCCCACTAGTGGAACTGGCATCACCGGATTGGCGTTCGGCGGCACCGGCACCGACCTATCAGCCACTGGCGGCGCTGGTCAGTACGTCAAGCAAGCTGGAGTCGGTGCGGTATTTACTGTTGGGCTGATACCTGCCGCCGATGTGCCGTTCCTAGACGCATCGAAAATAGCTACCGGCCAGCTCGCCCTGGCTCGCGGTGGAACTGCTGCTGATCTCTCCACTACCGGTGGTGCCAACCAGATTGTCAAACAGTCCACTCTCGGTGGACGCTGCATCGTTGACAAACAAATATATGGTGATATCCCGAACAACGCCGCTAACACGACCGGCAACGCAGCGACGGCCACCCTAGCAACGACAGTGGTCACCAACGCAAACTTGACGGGACCAATTACTTCTGTAGGTAATGCCACCTCCATTGCCTCTCAAACAGGCACCGGTACCAAATTCGTCGTAGATACCAGTCCAGTCCTAGTAACCCCCAACATCGGCACCCCCAGCGCAGGAGTACTTACTAACTGTACTGGTCTCCCCATCAGTACCGGTGTCAGTGGTCTAGCGTCGAACGTAGCTACCTTCCTCGCCACGCCCTCCAGTGCTAATCTCGCCGCCGCACTGACTGACGAAACCGGCTCTGGCGCTAACGTCTTCGCCACCTCCCCAACACTAGTTACTCCAATCCTCGGTACCCCCACATCAGGCACTCTCACCAACTGCACCGGACTGCCGATCAGCACTGGAGTCAGTGGACTGGCCGCGAATGTAGCGACGTTTCTAGCTACTCCGTCGAGTGCCAACCTCGCCGCCGCTGTCACTGACGAGACGGGATCTGGTGCACTGGTGTTCGGCACCTCGCCGACGATCGTTACCCCCACCATTGCGTCATTCACTAACTCCACACACAATCATCAGAACGCCGCTGGTGGTGGCACCCTCGCCACCGAAACAGCTCTCGTCACCACCCCCACTGACGTAGCATACGCATCCGGCAACTTCACTTCCGGCACCGGCACTTGGACTGTCCAATCGGCCGACCAGACCACCTACCGCTACTTCCTCATCGGCCCCAAGCTGATGTGCCTAATGGTCAAACTCGACTCCACGACCACTGCCACTACCCCCAGTGAACTCCGCGTGGCTATCCCCGCATCCGGTCTAGCAGCAGTAATCGCTTCCACTCCCTATACCTACTCAGTGGACGGCTTTACCACATACGGTACCGGTCTCGCTCAAACAGCGGTCGGCACGGGGTACGTACGAGTGTTCTACGCCAACCTCGGCAACTGGCCCAACGGTACGAACAACATCCATGTTTCATTCACAATCTGGATCTCATTGCAATAGAAACTTCTCTCCTACTGATTACTGATGTACAATCCGATTTGGTACAGTCCTGAACCGCCATCGTACGGGATCACCCAGGGCAGAAATCGAGAGTGATCTAAGATGGCCCAACCGCAGCAGTACGGATTCGACGACGATACCGCCCAATGGCTGGCTCCTCACGGATTCAGTCTGGGCGATATCCAGAACATGAAGAAGTCGGGTCCGGCCAGTTCCCCCGGCACGACCGGTACTCCCGGTGGCGGTGCACCGGGGATGGGCAGCAGCACATCGCAAACTACCTCTGTACCGGTAACTACCGGCGTAACTCAGATGCCCGCCCAAACCGCCGGTGCCGGTAGCTGGCTGGCTAATAACTACGGCCTACTCGCTACTGCTGGGCAGTTCGGTCTGGGTGCATACCAAGCACTCCAGAAACCCACGTACCACCAGACTCCGCTCTCCCCCGAGCAGAGTGAACTCTATCGCCGCTACATTCAAGCGTTCGACAACCCCGCCACTAAGTACAACGCCGGAATCGTGTCTGACATCGGCAAATCGGAGATCGGCCGCGTCGCTCCCACTCTGCCGTGGAACCGCACATCAGCCACTCCAATGGCTTATCAGGGTTTGACGCCGCCCACACTGAGTCCGTCTGGATCACCGGGCGGTACCAATGCCGACTACTACCAGAACCTCATCAGACAGTCCACCGGTAATCAGCAAGCGTGGATGAGTGGTAACGGTGCGCCGAACGCTGCTGGCGTTGCTGGCCCTCCCGGTACCCCGGCTGGTACTGGCGCTCCTGCTGGTGGCGGCACGCAGCAAGCCATCGGCATCGCCCAGTGGCTCAGCCAGCACCCAGAGATCACCCAAACTGGTGTCCAAGGCATTGCCACCGCCATCGCATCCACCTACGGTATCGACCCACAGGTAGCTCTCGCCATCGCTACGTCCTATATCAACAGTGCTAAGCCCGCCGCTGGAGTTGGCGGTGGTCTAGGTATTGGAACTGGTAACGTCGGCGGTGGCGGCATGAACGTCACCCAACCGTAGAAGGGAGAGTAAGAATTACCAATTATGCCTCCCTACAATCCATACGACGCAAACACCAATCCATACTCCACCCAAGACAGCGTGTATGGTGGAGCTGCCGGTAACGGCCAACAGGGCTCACAGACCGGTTCATCAGCCACCAATGCTGCTGTGCAATCCAATCCCGGTGGCGGCAAAGACGCTTTCTCGGCGTTCGGCAACGCCGCGCAGGCGTGGGCTCGAATGCTCACTCCACAGCGTGGTCAAGTACCAACGCAGGCACCGGTACCGGTATCGACGATGCCCGTCAAGCTACCGGTGTCTTCGGCATTCGTTGGTCAGTCCACGGCGACGGCGATGCCCGAAGCAGATGTACAACCGTATCAGCAGGCATCACCCGTTGGCGGTGGTATCGGCGCGGGTATTCCAGGTGGAGTGCCGGGTCCAGTACAGACCACTCCAACTACTACTCCAGTACCTACTACCGGCATCCCCACCCTCCAACCGCATGCACCGGTCCAACCAGTCACTCCGATGCAGCCACCGAGCGATCCGAACGACCTCAATGCAATGGCGGAGTACTACCGTAGCTTCGCCGACCGCAATCCTGCATTCGCCAACATCACCCCCAAAGACGTCAATGACTTTCGCGGTCTAGCTCTAGCCGGTAAGGTCAACGTGCCATTCGGAGACTGGTACCTCAACCAGCTCTCCGCTGGTGGTACCGGTAGTCTGACTCCCGGCACGATGGGTGGAGCAATCGGCGGTCTACCCGGTATGCCCGGCACTGGCACCAAGCCGCCCGACAGTGGTGCTCCCGGTGGGATCGTCTCAACTACTCCACCTGACCTGACTGGTGGAGTTGGCGGTGGAGGTATCGTTGGTGGTGGCAACGCGTGGAATCCCGCACTAGATCCCACCCGCACTGCTGACCCCAATGCTATTGCTGGTCCTCGCGGTGAGAGCGGCGCCGCTGCTGGTGGAGCTGGTGGCGCTGGTGGAGTTACTGGTGCGGGTGGCGACCCCGAATCCCTCGCCTACCTCCGCAACCTGATGAGCCCTCTGTGGCAGCAAGAGCAAGAAGACTACCTCCGAGCACTCGCCACCGCTGGCGGCAACTCCGGTGCGATCAACTCCGGTGCCTACTCGATGGCCCAATCGCGCGGTCTGGCTGATCTAGTCAACCAGCAACAGTCCGGTCTCGCCGGTTGGACGTACGAATCGAGCGAAGCCGCCAAGGACCGAGCGCTGCAAAAGGCCCTCGCGGAGATCAGCGGTCAGTACGGCATCCAAGCTGCGCAGATCGGTGCATCTACCGCTGGTGCCGGAGCTAGCGCCGCTGCTGACGCATCCAAATACGCAAGCGATATCGATTGGAAGAAGTTCATCACCGGTCTGCCGTACGAGGACAAGTGGAAGGGCTACGATTTCCAACTCGGTCAGGACAAACTGGCGTCCGATTACTACCAGTATCTACTTGGTTTGATGGGCGGTATGACGTTCCCACCGGCTGGACTGGTGCCGAACTTCAATCCGACCGGATATGTAGCACCATAACTAGTATCGTAACTAGTACAGTAATAGATATCTAAACTGATCATGCAAATCATCGATCCACGCCCCCAAGGTCTACAGACCATCTCCGACTCTTTGTCGCACCTCCAACAGCGTGCGGCTGATGAGGAGCAGGCTAAGCGCCAGTACCTCGCCGCGCTCATGCAGGGCCAGCCGTTCGACCGTCGCGTGGCACTGATGCAGGCCAACCCGAATGCATCGCGTGGTCTCACGATTCCCCAATCAGCTACCGCTCGAACCCCTGAAGAGGAGTTCAAGGATCTATTGGCTAGGCAGAACATGTCGGTCCAGCAAGGGTTCACTCCGGACCGGTTCCAGTCGGACATCATAGCTACCACGAACCTCACCGGTCTAAATCCGAACGCCGACTATACTCAAACCACTGCTGCTCGCCGCTATCTGTCGCCGCAGGACTTCGCCACCGCCCAGGGTGTATCAGCCAAGGTGATACCTGATGCGAACAAGGTATATGACAACACCGGTCCGATCGGTATGGCCGATATCGAACTGAAGCGACAACAGGGCCGTCACGCTGGCGCTCAGGCTGACTACGTTGCCGGACCGCAAACAGTAGATACCCAAGCGGCTACTCGTGTGAAAGGTGCTGATGTCACATTAAAGGGAGCGCAGACGGATAGTGCCCAAGCGCAGGCACGAGAGAGGAACGCTCTCACTGCGAAGATCGGTACAGAAACTAGAAGTCAGCAGTTGCAGAACAACTTCATGAATTCCCTGTCAGGTGGTGCCGGTTCCGCTGCTGGAGGCTCCGGGTATGGTTCTGGCTACGGCGCCAGTTCCGCTCCAGGTGGCGCTGATGGTGCCGATCAGATGGTGAGAGATCTAGCCAGCCGCGACTTCGACCCCATGCTGCTCCGCCGCTGGAAACCGGAAGTCGTGGCTCTACTGGAAACTAAGGTCAAGCAGCTCGACCCTGCCTTCAGTATGAGCGACTACCCAACGCAGGTTGCGGCGAAGAAGAACTTCACCTCTGGAAAGAACGGCGATGCGCTAAAGACCATTCGCCAGCTCATCGATCACGTCGGCGAACTGAAAATCGCTGGGGATGCTCTCAACAACAGTAACTTCCTCCCATCTGTAACTAACCGCGCTACCAACATGGTAGCCAATCAGTTCAGCCCCGACTTTCAGAAACGCCTCGCCGCATACAACCGGGCGGCGGATGCCGTCGCCAACGAAACAGAAACCATGCTCAGAGGATCGTCGATCTCCGGTCAAGCAGAACGCGAGAAGATGCGCGAGTCTCTTAGTCAGTACCTCTCCCCTGCGGCACGTCAGGGCGCCATCGAAATGACCGTCAAATTGATGCAGGATCGTCTGGCAGAGGCAGATGCTCAGTATCAGACCGGCGTGGGACGTGGACGCGACTTCACCGTACTCAGTCCGCGCAACGTTGCCATTCTCGCGAATGTGCTAAAGGTAGATCCATCTACTGTTGATTTTGCTTTCAGCAACAGCTCCACCAGCGCCACTTCCGCTCCGGGTGCGTCCACCACTAGTGGTGGTGGTTCTAATTCTGCATCTAAAACCGTCACCCGTACGGAACTGAAGCGGATGGGCGCTACCGAACAGGAAGCCACCGCCGCTGGCTATAAGGTCACTGACTAATGCCATCGTTCGCCGAGAGACTTGAAGCGATGAGAAGTTCCAACGGTGGAGCACCGTCCGTAGAGTCATCGACTTTTGAGTCTCGTCTAGCAGCGCTACGTTCCACTCCAGCAGAGACAGCGAGAGCTAGACTGGCTGCACGCGGATTGACGCCGGAAGACGTTAAGGCTGGACGCGGTGTTAGCCAACCGGCCGGACCAGATACCCCTGGGTATTTTGGTAGTGCGTGGCGAGCAGTCGGTGGACCCACCAGCGTGGATGAGATCAAGCATCGTCTCACTCCCGGTCCGCAATGGGTACCTGGACTGGAACAGGCACTAGCGATGAAAGACAGTGCTCTCAAAGCTAAGACTCCAGCGCAAGGGCTAGCTGTCATCAATCAGGCCAATCCGATGGCTCTGCCAATGACTCAAATTGGAGAGGGTAACTATAGTGGTGCTCTGGGGACACTGACGCCGACGATCATTGCCGCTCTAGCTGGTGGCGGCCCGAAGGCTATGGAGAACATCAGCGGTCGAGTGGGCGGTATGGCTGATGCGTCTTCATTCGCCACGCGCACCCCAACTCAGGCACCTACAGCACTACCGGAAGTGTGGAACGGCCCACCTCCGTCCGGATTCATGCCAGTGTACGGAGAGACGATACCGGAGGTAACTACCACTGCTCCTCCGTCACTTCGTGCCAAGGTCGGTGAGTACCTGATCAGAGATATTGCTGGCAGAACCGTAGGTCCGGCTGTCTCCGATCTCATCAAGGGACGTATCGCTAAGCCACAAGTTACTACTACTCCGGCAGTCACTCCACAGATCGGCAGCATGGATCTCTCCCAATCGGCCGCCTTTGGTGACGCTCCCTCTCAATCAGGCAGTGCGACGAACGCGTTCGTAAGTCCGCGACCGGTACCGGAGTACAGCCCTCCATATACTGGAGATCCCGGATCTCGCGGATCAATCCCGCTCGCCGAACCATCGCCATTGCCGTCAACTCAGCCGCCCATTTCATCGGCCGATTGGCTACTTAATCAGTACATGAGTGACGCTACCAGGGGCGAGAGTGGCAACGTTGGTGGCCAATCGAACGCGTTTGTAGGACCACCCACTGGATCTCCGCCCGTTGCACGTACGACGGCCACTCCTATGTCTGTCAGTGGTTCTGCCGGTCTACTGTCTACCAACCCAGAGACGCAGAAGCCGATCTTCGACGCCGAACGGCTGGTCAAACAGACCACTGAGCAGAAACCGCCTACGACCCCTACAACCGGTGCCACTACACCCGCCAATGTTCGTCCTGACGCTCGCCTCCAAGCAGCCACTACCTCATTCGCCAACCGCATGCGAGCGTCGATCTCCGGCATCACCAAAGGCCAACAGCGACCGCTCACCGCCGTAGAACTCGATCGTCTACGCCAACAGGCCAGTACTAACTGGTCAGCAGCCACCAAACAGTTCAACCTACCGAGTGGTGCTGGTGCTGGTAAGAACTTGGGAGCAGAGCTGGACAAGCTACTGGCGGATACACTCGGCGGTAGTGGCTATATCTTTGACCGGTTGAGTAGAGACAGTGAGGAGCCCGCCCGACTGGGTGCTATCCAGCAACAGTAGGTGGTTGGGTCTGCTATCATGACTTATTTACTTCATGCTGTTGACAGTGGCGAGACCGAGAAGGGCGGTGTAATGGCCGACGATATCGACAGGCGTACTTCGGGCATTGACGATCGCCGGGAGAGTAGGCCAGTTGGTGCATGGCAAGATCCGAAGACGTGGATGGCAGCATTCGGTATACTTCTTAGCGTCTGCGGACTGCTTCTGACCCTCGTGCTTTTCATTGCCAACAAGATGCTCGACGAAATGAAGGAGATGAACAAGAACATCGTCTCTATTAACCAAACGACGTCCAACGCCCTTACCGCTCAGAGCAAGGACATCAACTATCTCAAAGACAATCAAAAAATCGCGTGGGACTTTATTCGTGACCAGTACGCATACAATCTCAACGTGAATAAGTCTATGACCGAGATTACGACGACAATGCGGCTACGAGGGCTGCCAACTCCCAACATCCCCGATCCGCCCAAACTAGGAGGACAGTGAACATGGACCCAAGCATCAAGAAGATCATCAACAACGGTGGATTCATCGCCGAACTCGCCAAACTGATAGACGGCCCCGACGCGGCCGAACTCGCGAAGACCGCCGATGCCTACCGCAACATCCTGTCCTGGCTCGGGATCACAGCGTCACTCGACGGCTTCAAAGGGTGTGAGCAGGCACAGCTACTCATCAGGTGGATTGGCGACGGGACCGAGGATGTAAATCTGATGCGGAAGTGGACCGCCGAAATCCGCGCCGCGATCAATGATCTCGCGCACGGGAAGCTGCCACAAGCGTAACCTGTCATGCCGACACGAGACTACGCCGACGCCGACCCAACGCTGGTCACAAAGGCGACCGCCGCTACCGACCGGTTCAACGCGACGTTCCGACCGCTCGGATACGAGACTCGACCAATCGAAGTGTATCGATCCACCGATGAGCAGATGGTCGCGTTCAAGGCGGGCCGGTCACGTTTCGATGGTGTTCAGCGAAAGAGCAAGCACAACACGAAACCGACGCGTGCGATCGACTTCGGGATCTTCCGGCTGAGCGACGGCGCGTACATCGACAACGTTGAGGGCTTCGACAGGGCGATGCTTGTTGCTCTCTACTGGAGCCTCGGGCAACTCTTTCAGCGGTTCGGATTGCGCTGGGGTGGCGATTGGGACGGGGACGGCTGGCCGGTCGTTCCCGATCCTGACGAGTCGCTCAACGACATGCCGCATGCGGAGTTGCCGGGGTGATGCTTATCACGCTCCTGCTGGTGATTCAACTCGCCGACTTGCCACCGCAAGGCTGGTTCGACCGCAACGTCAACACCGCCGTCCTGCTGGCCGTGATGGCAACCGTTCAAGTCCTCGCCACCCTCATACTCGGCAGCAGGCAGCGCACCCTCCGCAACGAGAGCAGCGCTGAGCATCAGATGACTGTGACGGAAGTCCGCGAGCGCGAAGAACGGCTCGCCGCGGCGGTCGCTGCCGTCGCCAAGGAAGCCGCGCGCATCGTCGCCCGCGACCTCCTCGCCGAGAACAAGAAGCTCACGGCGATGATCGCGGAGAACACCGCCATCAGCCGTGACGCGAACGTGAACGCGCTGGAGGCGTCGCGCGAGGCGAACAACGTGAACAAGAAGCTCGAAGCGCTCGGCATCGAGCACAACGCGCTGCAGCGGAAAGAGCAGGAAGGGTGACGATCCGCCGCCGTGCTACCCGTCCAGCATGGTGGACCCGCACCAAGCGCTCCGTCTTCATTCTGTTCCTGACGGTGACCAACTCAGCTATGGTCTATTGTGGGAACGTCAAGGAGTGGGAGAAGTACAGACCGATCTTCGGACTGGTAGCGGTAACTACCAACGCGTTCGTAATGGGACTAACTAAATCTCCACCGGATGCAGCGGTGAGCGACGCAGCGGAGAAGACCCAAGACAACCTCGCAGCGAAGAAAGGAAACACTACCGTATGAGCCTCATCGGACTGATCATTCTTCTTATCATCGTCGGGGTTGCTCTCTATTTGGTATCTATGATCCAAATGGACGTAACGATCAAGCGTATTATCGTCGCCCTCGTTATTGCGGTGACGGTCATCTACGTACTGGTGAAGTTCGTAGCTCCGCTACTTCACACTCTCAAGCTGTAACCGACCAGCACGTATCGAGTTTCTGATGCTCTACGCACCATCCTAGCGCCGGAGCGGTGTAGTTACAGATTGGGTTGTAGCACCACATCCAGCCGGGCTTGATTCGGTTAGGACGGCTGACGGATTCAGTTTCGGATAGCAGTCCGTGAGCACCGGAGTGGCGATCGACCGCCGCCGTTGTCCCATCGGACGGTTGCGCTTCTGGCGGTTGTGGGAAGGGGACTGCGACAAACGGATGCCCTGCCAAGACATAATGCCCAGCCCACCTCTTCGCCCGTCCACAATACTTGGCCGTCTCGCCGTCCGGCATCGTCTCGCCGAGTAGCGCATAGCACGGCGGCCCGCCGTTCTGCCGCACTTGCTCCCAATCCATCTGCGGTACGCGGCTCTCGGGTGTGGTCAGTGGTGGACCGTAGCAGCCGGGGTGATCAACCTTCTCGTGTAAGTCCCATGCTGCGAGTTGCGTCGTTAATTCGGCGATGCGCTGGTCACGGCGCACCAGCTCTCCCTGGAGTGTGCGTCGCGTCTCACTGAAGCCATCCACGGCGGCCTGTGCGTTGCGATCTCGTTCGGCGAGCTGGCACTGGAGATCGGTGATTTTTTGGCACATTGCGTGATCGCGACAGTACTGATGCCCACAGTCAACCGCATTCACATTCCGCTCACACGGCCATGAACTGAGCGCGAGATCAACGCAGACGAGATGAGCGTAAAGGCCAGCATCAACAGCTTTGCTCCACCCCTCCAACTCCGCCGTTTGGTCGGCATACGCTGCTCGGATGATGGCACCAACCGAGTCCGGAGAGATACCGTGTCCGGTATACTCGCGCAAGTACCTGCATAGACCTTCCGTTGCCACCTTCGCCGGATCATCTCCTACACCGGTAGTGCATGCAGTCCGCAGATCGTGCGGCCACCGATCACAACACTGCTCTTGGAGTGGATTGTAGATAGGATCACTCGCTAGTCCCGCTGCCTCACCGGCCGTCAGATCTGTAGTTGGCCTGTCCGCGATCGATTGTGAGTGTATGCACGGCGCAGCGCCATTAACACACCCGTAGCTGTTGTGGACCTGTCTGCGCGTAAACAGCTTTTTGTCTGGATGGCTTAGGTGTTCAGAATAAGTGACCTTGCCAATAGTCGCATCGCCACAAGCGCATGGCTCCCCAAACTCAAATTCGGTACTCATGTACGTACCGCCCGTTCCCTAACCGTACCCGAACCAGAACCAGCTTTCACGGTAGCTACTCCATTCACAGTAATAGTCACTGGACTGGTCTCCAATCCACCGACGATGCACGACGCTACGTACTCACCTACTGAGTCGAACTGGTGACTGATCGTACTGGCCCCAGCTACCTGACCTACGACCACCGTAGATGGGCGCTTTAGGAACAGCCACCTACAGCCGCTCGGCATTGGGTTGATACCACCTACTGATAGGACGAATCTCTCGCCGACCAGTACGGTGGTCTTCGACGCCTTTGCCGTCAGACCAGTACCAGTTGGGGGAGGAGTTACCGGAGGGATGACTGGTGGAGTTACCGGTGGGGGCTGAGGCGGTGGAGTCACCGGAGGAGGAGTGGGTGGTTGAACTGGCGGCTGAACAGGTGGATGTACGGGAGGTTGCGTCGTAACCGTTCCAGTACCCGTCTCCAGCCCCCACACATCCCACAACCCACCAACCAGCGTATGCAACCTCCCACCCACTACCACTCCATGTGACCACTGCCCCGCTGACTGATCGAACCCACTGTTCTGCGGCACCGCAAATCCGATATCGCGGTTCTGCCAGTAGCACTTCTGCCAGAAACTGCCGAACGGGATCTCAGTCAGTGATGGAGTCTTGAACACATGGAGGGTCTTGCCGGTGTTATCCACTCCCCACAGTGTCAGGTAGTTCTCGCTCCAATCGACCCCCGACCTATTCAGTGCGTACGGTATAACCACGTTGTGGGTACGTCCGTCCGAAGTAAGTACCGTTAGAGCGCTCGATGTATAGTAGAAGTCAGTTCCATCGGTAGCTGCCGCTGACGGCAACCCCACGCCGCCAAACGCTCCAACCAGCTTGCCGACCAGTAGCGACGACGGTGTGAACGTACGAACCCACCCGTCTTCACACACCGCCGCAATCCGGCCGTCCGACGCTTGTGCGTGGGTGATGACGCCGAACTCAAACCGGACGAGCTGCTTCGGTGCCACCAGATTGGTCACGTCCCATAGCGCTGACACGTTGCCCTGCGATGCCAACGCCAAATACCTAGTCCCTACTTTGAACGGCAGTACGTACGTCGGATTCGGTGCCACCCCCAGAGCAGCATCGGGGTGGACGTAGAACACAGACTGCAACCCGCCTCCTCGATAGACGATCCCTCCCCAGCCCCAGAACCCACACGCTAGATACATCACCCCGCGATCATCGACGGTGAGATTGGAGATAGGACTGTGGGTATCCGCGCTAGGTACCGGCCAGTTGTCTTTGGGTTTAAACAGCCCATCTGGCGATAGGATCATCTCGCCGTTCGACATCCGCATGTCGGGCATTGGATTGCCCGTCGCCAATCGTTGTTCGAGTCGTGCGTTGTCATAGTGGACGATTGCCCATGAGAGGTTGGCGGCGAGTCCTGATGGGACGCGGATCAGCTTGCGGGCGCGCAGGGTGCCGGGGTATTGGTGGAGTTCGCTGATCGAGTTGGAGTCGAGCAGACGAGCGAGCCACTTCAGATTGGTGGGTGGAGTAGCGGTTTTTAGACCGGCGGAAGTGGTGGAGCCGGGCTTGGGCCACAGAGTGCTCACGCTGGCACCTCAGCAAGTTCCGTCGTAGTCGTGATCGTCGTCAGCTCTTGGGCATTCTCGATCCGCTCAACCCAATCGGCGATGTGCTCGCGGGTCCAACGGTGATGATCGTTCAAGTGAGAGATGTGTGCATACACATCGCCCGCTGAATATCCGTCTTTGCAGCAGGTAGTAAATGGCGAGAGTAGAATCGGAAACACGATGAAAACGTTCCCATCGATCGCCGCCTCCGCCGCACCTACGGCACACGTTGCAATTGTTTCGCTATCTACGTAGTGTCGCCGACGAAAGAATCCTTGCGGCCCCAACATCGATCCCAGCCTGATCGCAGTTGATAGTGACATGTTTACGACATTGGTGTTGTGCATGCGAACTCTCCATATAGTTGTTCTGCGGCAGCGGCGTACGCTGATTGTGCTTCTTCTTTTGAGTTGAAGTAGCCGAGATGTTTACCGGCGATAGCTGATTGCCATGTCTTGTCGCGTGAATGCCAGTAGACGCCCTTCACTCCGGACGTAGACGACGAACGACGTTGGTTTGCTCTATTTTGGGTACGCGTTGCCCAGCGCAAATTGAGTCGCCGGTTATTGAGACCATTGCCATCCCTATGATCCACTTCATGCCCAGACCTACTTCCCATAAGTAGTGTGTGCATGGTAATGGTGCATCGTTCACCACTATCCAACGTGATGTTTGTTCGTGCGTACCAGTTATGTCCGAACTGGGCGGCATGCCATTTGTACTGAGCGACTAGCGGTACATCTTTGGTATCAACAAGCGCCTCTTTTCTTTTGGTCAATGGCCAGCGTATGAACTGATCATTGCCTGTAAGGAATGTAGTGATGGCACCCGACACACGAGCGATAGCCAGTGATCTTCTACAGCGCAAAGAACACGTAAACCGCACTCCCACCAAGGATGGAGTAATCCAAAAATCAACGTTGCAAACCTCACACGTCTGAATGTAGCGAAGGCGCCTCACGATACCACCGGCACTCCTAAGACTCTTGCTTCAGATAGCTTCATGTGCGTCTATCTCCTTCGTCCTGAATCGCTCAACTTGGACATGCACCGCGTTCGCTTCTGCGGTCCACGCCGAAATTCAGCGCCACAGGCTTGTGATCGAGTAAGTCCGAATGAGCAGAAAGCCAGTGGTGGCAGTAGTAGCCACCCTTTTCGTACTTATAGGCACAGTGGAATTTGGGCCAGCGCGGATTCTTCGCACCGCACCGGACGCAGTACGGAGTTGTCTCACCCGGACATCCGTACACCGTGAACCAGCATCGTGGTCTACATTTCTTCATCTGCGCCCTTCAAATCGCAGCAGCCGGGTGAGCATCGGTATTTGAGTTTTCCCGTGCTCCCCGGCCACTGCTCTGTCCGCAACACACTAAGTGGCGGGCATTCGATCTACCTCTTCAACTGAGACTCTACGACCGTGTACGGTGTGTCACTTCCTACCTCTACCATTTCAGGCCCGCACTTGTGAGGCTTGGCGCTATCACAGCCGTGATCGCACACCAACGGCTGACTATGGAGGCTACACACGTCTTCTTCGGGCAGGCATCCGACTTCGTTCACGGACCATCTGGTCATCGCTGCCTCCACCTACAACACTCTCGATGATGCTGCCCACCGCCCTCGCTGTGCTCGCACCCGCACGTCTGCCACTCAGGGATCTCGCAGCCGCATTCGGTACAGCAATCGATGCGGGAGGCGCCCATTGGCTACGGTTGCTCCCCGTCCTTCTCCGTCGCCGACTGCACGCGCTGCTGACGATCGGCACTGCCCGCGTCCACGTCCACGTCAGCCGGTCGAGTGTCGGGCTGCGCCGCCTTCTTCGCCGCCGCCGCCTTGTACAGCGGGCCTTGGAAGAAGAAGTTCGTCGCCTCGGCGGACGGGTTGGTGAACGCCATGAACTTGCCGCCTTCGTTGAAGGCCGGACCCCAGTTGTAGACTTGGCCGCCGTTGGTCACGGTCGCGGCGTTGATCGGATCGAGGTCCCGCTCCGCTTCCGCCGCCGAGTTCCACCGCTTGGCGAAGATGGTCTGTGCGTCGGCGTCCACCTTGAGTGCTCCGGCATTCAGCTCGCCGACGCCGAGCAAGCCGCCACCAGTTGCCGCTGCGAGGACTTGATTCACGTCGTCTCGCAGTCCGCCCACCTCTGCCTTCAGTTGATCGATTGCCTGTTTAAGTTCTGCGAAGTTGCTCATCGTCCTGCTCCTCCCGTTGATGTTTGGGTTTGTGGTTGCGATTGTACTTTCGACTTCACGGCGAACGCATCCGCTTGGCACTGCGCCGCACCTTTCGGGATGTTCCGCTCACTCACCCAGCAACTCACCAGACCGTCAGGGCCGGGCACGAACACCAACACCTTGTGGGTCATGCGGTAGTAGGTGAGTTGGGCAAGATCGCGCGGTGTTGGGCCTGACGCACACGACGTGACGAGAAGTAGGATGGCAGCGAAGACTAGTGCACGTTTCACGGTCATTGCCCCTTCGGCCTGTTAGAAGATCCAGAGCCAGAACCGCGTGCCCTCTTCCGCTGTTCGTCAGTCCACCCGAGGTTCGCTCCCATCTGTGCCCGAGCACCGATCCGCGCCGACTTCACGTTGGCAGACAGGCTGGTGTAGGTCGCGTGAATCGCATCTGGCGTTGGAGCGTACGTCATGGAAGCCATTGCGCGAACGCCGACGCTCGCTCCAACAGCCATAGCGTCCTGATTGGCTCCGATGTAGATGAAGTGCCAGCCATACGTCTTCTCCTGTTCACCGACCATCGCGAACACCTTGGCGCGATCATACTCTTTGCTGGAATTCTCCTCACCATCGGTGATGATGATGAACAGCACCTTCTCCGGTCGCTGATCTTCTGGCATCGCAGCGTACCTCTCTCCGGTACGTACGATCGCTTGACCGAGAGCGTCGTAGAGCGGCGTTCCAGCACGCGGTACGAACGTCAACTCCGTCAGAGGCTTTACGTCGGCAATCGGGACCGCGTTGCAGACGTACTCCTGAGCGTTCTGCGTGTCGAACTGGATGAGTGTCAGTGAGCACTCTCCGGGTTCCTTCTGCTGCTCGGCAAGGAACTGGTTGAACCCGCCGATAGTGTCTGCCTTGATCATATCCATCGACCCGCTACGATCGAGAATGACTGTGATGTCTGTCGCGTCCTTCATGGGTATCTCCTCTCTAACTACGGTGTCTGATACTGTCGATTCACGCTTGCTCCGCCTTTTTCTTTTTCCCCGTCGCCCTTGTTGCTGTCTTGCGTTTCCGTAGCGAATCGGGATTCTTCAGTACATCGATATCAGTCTGGATCTCCGCAAGGATCTTGTCGAAATCCGCTGGGTCGCCGCCCACTTGGACGAACGCCGATCGGAACTGCGAAGTCAGTTCCGGCACCAGCGGAAGGATGACGGTCAGGAATTGGAGCAGTGCGGGCATCAGTGTCCTCCTCGCGCTTTCTGGTTACGCGGCGCGGCGCAAAAGTGATGGATGGGAGAGTTGGAAGATTGCAGACGACAACTCAGTGAGTGAGACCGGCATGCCGGGAGTGAACGTCTCCGGTGCAACTGACGCTGCTGGACTCGACCGTTTACCGGACGGCTCGGGCATCAGCGCTTCCAGCACAGCTAGCGCCTGCCCCACGACAGCCACGTACTCGGTCGCGTCTTTGTTGGCCTGAAGCGCATCGTGCCACGCCTGGAGGGCATTGCCAGCGTTCACTGACGCTGCGGCGATCTTACGCCACTGGGGCTCGGTGATCACCCCGGCATCGGCGAGAGCTGCCGCTGCCGTCACCAGTAGCTTCGCCGTACGCGTTGTGGTGGACAGGGCTTGGAGTGATGCTGTCTTCGCGTCAGTAGCGGTGCCGGAACGGCGGAAGATATTGCCCATCGTGCCGCAACCGGTGGTGAGAACTGCGATGAGAAACAGGGGGACGATTCTTCGTTTCATGGGGCTCCTTTTCGGTTCGGTTGGTGTTCGGAGTTGAGCGCGACGAAGACCCGAATAACAGACCACGTCTCGCGATGCAACCATTTCCAGTCGGAATCCTGCCAGCGCGTTGCCGTACCGTCTTCTCGGCAACGTCGCTTCCATTCGGTCCGTCCCTGTTGAATCGTCCTCCTGATCCAAAGCAACGCCGACGACGGGTCCTTGAAAACGGTGGCCTCTTTGTCGGCACCGGCACCCGCAAAGATTTGTCGCTTCATCCCCTTGAGCCACGGGCTGTATCCGTCGCAGAGTTTCATCGCGCCGGTAGCGTGGTTGAAGGCCATGAAGCCTACCAACTTCCGGTTCTGCACGACGCTAGGCCGATAGGGATATGGCTTCAACTTCCCTCCTCCTTTCGCGGCGGGTGTTCCGCCGAAGCTGTCACTCGTTGGCTGCTTTCTCGATTGCTAGCAGAGCGGCCACGAACCGTCGCTCAACTTCCGACACTTCGCTTTCCGGCGCATACCCTCGCCTTCGACAGAGTTCAATCCACTCATCCGCTGCTGCGTGAACGCGCGCTTCGGGCGATTCGTCGGGCTCGTACTCGTCCTGACAGTCGGGGCACCACATGTGCCATCCGCCGTGCTTATCCTGCCCCTCCGTATGCATCGCGTACGGTCGCCAGCAATTCCGGCAACGCGGCTCCATTCCCATCTCCATCACCATCATGCTACCCCACAAGTACCGCACCGATAACTGATTCCACTCTGATCACTAACTCTAATCCATCCACCACCAAGCAACTCTTCTTCCGATCTCCCCACCGGTACCACTTGACACTTGCTGCACATCACCACCGGTACCGTGCAGTGCTCACGGAGTTGGTGCTGGCGATCGTGACGCTGCTCCTCGCCGTAGTGCATGCACGGTTGGGCGGTACATACCGCTGAGGTATCAGTGGCGGCGAAAGTCATTTCTTCTTTTTGTCCTTATCGATCTTCTCAGCACTCACCGTGGGTTTCCTGCTCCCCTCGGTAGTACATGCCTCGATGTCTACCGCCGTGACGAACAGCGTTACCTTCTTCTTTTTGCACTCAGCGCAGCCGGTGCAGCGAATGGGTCTCTTCATCAGATCGGTTTTGCTGAACTTGCTGGTGGTACCGGCGTCGATCTTCGTCAGCATGTAGCCCTCGAACTCCACTGATTTGGTGTCGTCGTCGTCGATGTCCTTGTCCATCACCAGATAGAGTTCGGCGTTGACTTCCTCTTCCCGCGCGGCGACCCTCTCGCGTTGCTGTTTGAGGGAGATCTTCTCGGCAGCGAGTTCTTTGAACCGCTTGCTCTTAGCGAGCTTGGTGATCGCGGTGTACGGTTGGAGAGGTACTTGTACGGTTGGCATCAGGTTTGGTCTCCAGTAGCGGTAACTACTTCTTTGACGGCATCAGTACAGCTAGGACAAGTCAGGTATCTAGTTGATTTGGAGTTGGTCCAGCCAGAGTCCTCACGCCCACGACTCCGGGTGTTGATCGTAATTTCTGACCAACCCTTGGGCGGTATACCGTACTCCGCCCCATCGCGTTCATCGGCGAGTCCACACCGATCGCAGGCACCCTTGGTAACTACTCTAAACGTCATTCAGCCTCCGTGTTGATCTCTCGATGTTCGTGACTGCATACGCGCAACACCTACGGGTTCGCCATCATCGGGTACAGCTCGCCCATCAACGGTAGTGGTCTCTTGCGGCCTCGATGGAATCCGCTGCAATCACGAACACTCAAAGATCAACTCCTTCACCTCACGACATATCGGGGTTATCGGCATCCGGCAGGAGATCGATACGTACCACAGTTCCAGCACGGTAGACAGTAATCTTGCCCTGACCGACCAGATCGATTTCTGCCCTCTTGATCTCCCCGTCGAGTACCTGTTCCAGCATGGCTTTGATTCTAGTTATCGTGTCAGTTCGCATGTTGGTATATACCATACATCCAACCTGACGTGCTGTCAACCACCAATTTTACTCCAGTTCCGACCACCGGGTGCCGATCTTCCCCTCCGCCGTCAGAGGTACCTTCAGCTTGACCACGTTCGACATCACCCGCACCATCTCATCTCTCCACTCCTCGGCTATGGATTTATGGACTTCGGTCACTAAACTGTCGTAGATTTGCATGAGGGGTTCGCAGTACGCCCGCTTCCGAAACCTCGGCAGGGAGTCGTTCCAAAGAGTAATCATCGCCTGTTTGATCACTCCCGAGACGTACGACTGAATCCGATGGTTGACCGCGATCCGTTCCGCTTCGGCTCGCACCCCGTACAGCTCGGAGTACACCCCAGGTAGGTACCGGCGATGGCCCCACGAGTCGGCGACGTAACCGTACCTTCTCGCCATCGCGATCGAATCCTGTATGTACTCTCCGATCGCCGCGTACCCCTTGGCGGACGTGTAGTCGTCGATCCACTTTTGGCAGTCCTCTACCGGCACATCCATCTGCGCTTCGGTCTTCAGCTTGGCTTTGAGCAGCACTGCCGATCCACCGTAGAGAATCAAGAACGACACCATCTTGCTGACCCGGCGCTGCCAACTGTTCTTATCGACCTTCTTCAGGGGTATGCCGAAGATCTTACTGGTCGTCAGCGCGTGCGGATCGAGACCGTCGTTGATGGCGTTGATGAGTGACTTCTCACCGGATTCGTGCGCCAGAACCTTGAACTCCGCCTGGGAAAAATCCGCTTCCACGAGGACGTGATCCGGATCGCAAGTGAACGCGTACTTGACCAGTCGTCCGTTATCGGATCTAGTTGGCACGTTGGCAAGATTTGGATTCCTGCTGGCCGGTCTACGACTCTCCGTCACTGCCTGTTTGAGTTCGGTATGTACTCTGTCGGAGTCGTCCACCATCCTAGGCAGTTTGATGGTGTACGTACTTTTCAGTTTCGATAGTTCGCGATGATCTTGAATCAGTTCGATCGACCGAAACTGAGTACGGTGCTGCTCGCTCTCGTCCATCAGCTTCGCTGCTTGGAGTTTCAGATCGCTAAGTACATCGTCCTTGGTAGATGGAGCACCGCTATCGGTGATGTACAGCGGCTCCATCCCTAGTTCTCCGAACAACAGATCTCCAACCTGAGTGTAGCTGCTCGGACTGACGTAGTGACCTACCAGTTGCTCCAGTTCGTACAGCTTGACATCCATCTGGTTACTGAGTTGGTTCGATAGCTCCTTCAGGTACGGTACGTCAATCTTCCAACCGACCTCCATCATCTGACAGAACATCGGCATGGCGTCGCGATCAACTTCGTAGACTGACCAGAGTCCTTCGTCCTTGACCAACTTTTCTACGTAGGGCCAGAACCGTACGGTCATGTCGGAGTCACAAGCACTATATTCAATAGCTACGGACTGATCGATATCATGCAACGTGGCTTCTGGTATCTGTCCCAGTTGCTCCTCTGCCTGCAACCGGAACTCATACTTCATCTGCGATCTCCACCACTTCTGCAATCCTGCTGGCGGCTTGTCGTCACCTTCGTCGATCTCCTGTTGAGAGTACTGATCAACCGCACTATCTGCACCGCCCTCCAGCTCCAGCGTATCTACTCTCTCCAGTGCCTTCCGAACTCTGGTCCCCATCCGTTGCCCACGACTGATCGTCATGCGCTTCTTTTTGTTGTCCCATTTCAGTTGCTCTTCAGGCGCATCCCAACCAGTACCGTCACCCCCGCATTCAGAACACGGTACTGCTTTGGGTTCCAGCAACTTCCCACTGGTCTTATGCTTGCGGGTATCGTCAACTAGTTGACCAACTCCCCCACACACCACACATTGGTTGTCGAGTACCTTCAGTAGATACTCCACTGCTAGTTGCTGATCCGCCGGACCCACTACCTCCCGGTAATCTCTGGTGGGCATGCCGAAGAATCGCTTGCCGATCGACTTCAGCGCCAACGGCAGCAGCCGGTAGACGAACGCCATCTGCATGGTGCATTCGAACCGCATCTGACTGCACAGATCGTAGATAGATAGGCCCAACCACTTGGCTATGACTCGTAGATCGTGGGGGGCGTTGTGCAGACCAATGCGGTGGGTGAAGAGCAGATCTCTGAACGATGGTAACAGACGGCGATTGGCCGCTCTGATCACAGCGCCGCTACCTGGATGGAAGGAGTAGCTGCCGCCCCAAATATGACTACCATCCAATCGGGATTCGGTATCTACTGCTACGTCGCGGGGAGATAGTTGTGGTATTGGCTGACGAATTTCGTAGTAGTCGGGATCGGGGAACTGGTCGATCGGTGGAGTGGGATCGAGTTCTCCACGGACGTACTGACCGAGGCGGATAAAGTCAACGTTAATCTGAGGCTGGGTGCCGGATTGGTGAAGTCCGGCTGCTGGATGGGTTACGACGATGACGTGGAGTCGATCAAGCCATCCAGATTCTTTCCCGTCAACTGACTGAATTTCATGAACGGAAATAGATGATGGTTGAACGGCTTGGCCGGTGTGTGTACCTCTCCGAGACGAACGGTGTCGTGAAGACCCAGAGTGGTGTACATCAGATGGCAACCCGGCCCGTGGTCTGGGCACACTTTGAGCCATACTTGATAGAAGTCTCTTGCGGCACTCCTCGCCGATGGGGAAGGCGAACCCGTGGCAGCTCTCGATCGACGCATCAGACCCAAGCAGCCACCGAGCAGAGTACCTACCAACTGCAACCACGAACGTCGGCTTAACATTGATGATCTCCTGTATGAGTTCCGGTTCGTCTCTCTTGATATCGTCGGTGGTGGGTGCGTTGTTCCCGCCAACCTTCTTCGTCTGCGGGCGTTCTTTCACCAGATTGGTGATATATACCGACGAACGTTTGATCTTACTCGCCTTCTCCAAATAGCGTGTAAGTTCTTTTCCGGATTTTCCGACGAACGGGCGCCCCCTCTCATCCTCTGCGGCGCCGCTCGCTTCGCCGATGAGCATCACCCGTGCTGACTTCGGACCCTCGCCTCTAACCCTCATCAGCCGAGTTCTCCAACCCCTTCAGGTACTCCCGCTCTTGTTCTTCCCAATAGTCCAACTCTTGTGCTGCTTCTCTGGTCTCCACCGCCATACGCTTATTAGAGTCCTGAACTTTCCTCGTCGCCCAACGACAGTTACCTGGAGTGTAGTCACCGGTGGTGTCTTTCCGATCCAGGGTCATCCCAGCGGGCCGCTCCCCCATATCAGCTAGGAATTGCTGATAGCCGGTCTCCGAATCGTCCCACTCGGCGCAAACCCTTACCCCCAACGCACCGTAGAACGGATACGATACGAACTTCTTATCATTACATCTCCGCCGCATCGCTCGCCACGACTGGTACGTACTCGACTGGTAGTCACCGTGTTTCTGGTTTCTGGTCTTCCTGGTACACCCACATGAGTGGTTACGGTTCTTGTGGAGAGAGTCCTGGCGGATAGTGGTGTAGTTACCGCAGTCGCAACGGCAGCGCCACCAGTTGCGGCCACCAGACTTGTGGTCTATCTGGATGGTTGTCAGCAGACCGTAACGCTGATTGGGACCGACCATCGTACTAGATGTGCTGGTTTGGGCACTTGCGGTAGTGTTTGATCCAGTACGGCCATACGTTCACGATTTTACGTTTGACACTACCGGCGTACTCTAGGCAGTTTCTAGTCCCACCGGGTGAGCCATTCCAAAGAGCCATCAGCAGATCAGAATCGTTGACCATCTGCTCGTTTCTGATTTGCATCTTCTCATTCGAGTAGTCTCCCGGCGAACAGACCACTACCTTGTCGGACGACTTCAGTAGATCCCTATACTTGATCTGGCTATCCTTCGGCCACGCCAATTCCTGACCCTTGAACGGTACGTACGCATGGAACGGCACTCCCAGCTCAATCGATGCCAGAGCTAACGCCGTATCCCAACCGAGAGCCATACCAGTGATTACCAGTTTTGGTTTGATGGAGCGTAGAGAATCCAACGCAAGGTCAATCAGCCGATCTAATACAGACTGTCTATATCCGCCGAGTTTGTCAGGGCGGTGTCCAGTGCCAGCTACAATCATTTCGGCCTCCGTATCGTCCGCTCCCTAGTCCACTGCCTCTCCATCCCCTCCGCCAACTTCCTACCTATCACGCCCTTGATCACCAGATCATCCGCACCGGCGTTGAACAGCTCTCGCACCGACGCGAACTTATCCGCCAGAGCCAGCGCCCGGTCCCAGCCAACTCCATCAGTTTCCTTGGCATATCTAGCTACATCAGGTGGAGCAATCAGGGTAGATACCGTCCTCGCCTGCTCGTACCGGTCACACGAACACCGAGCACACTTACTGCGTCTGCCCTCGTGGCTGGCCTTGGGATGATCGCACACGCAGGGCTTCATATTGGGCAGTGGTCCTGAAGTATTGAACACCTTCAGGCTGTCGTGGTCCTTCCAATCCTTCTGCCACCATGTGTACTCGGTCCACAGGAAGTCGGCAGTCTCGGTAGGGTTCCGGGTGAACTCGTGACGTACGATGACTCCACTCTCCTCGGTAGCTACGTGAATCAGTGACGATAACCAGTGACGGAAATCGCGCCACATAAGTTTACGCTTTGTACCTACCGATGCCGGAACCCACCGGCACTTGGAGTTGCAGTTGAAATGCCTGGTGCCACTACCACCGCCGCGCTTGCCGGTTTTCTTGGATCTGTCGTGGAGTAGTTTCTCCAGCAGGCCATTGGTGGGATTGGATCTGATCTCCTCTTCGATCAGCACCCAAGCGTGGTTGTAGGTAGTGACCATGCCTCGAAGCTGTTCTACCAATCGACCGTCCTGCATACATTGGAGGGCATCGCCTAGCCTCTTCCTCTCGACACCGATGTACGGCGGTCGCGACGGATCGGGACCGTTGCCGAACCACGCGGCGTCAGCGCGGTTGTTGGAACCGACCAGAAGGAGATCACTAAGTACGGAACCACCACGAGGGAGGAGTTGGTGTAGATCGACCGAACCTCCGCAAGGGTCAATCAATACAGTCATTCCATCCAGTCCTCTGGAGTGCTATCGATGTGCTGCATCGAGCAGGCAAACGCGAACGGTCCATACCCACCGTCGTCCGGCTCTCCCCACTGCTGTTCGGTATACACGTCCCCGAGGGTTGACAGAATAATCCCCGCCTTGGTGATCTCCAGTTCGTGCAACTTGCTCTTCTCACTCGCCCGCGCCTTGACACTTGTCGCCGCCAGTCGCAGGTGACCGGCCCAATCAGCGCTGGACGCCAGTTCAGCCGGTCCTCTGAATGTGTACTTACCAGTGGCGGCTCGTTTCTCTTTGCCGCTGCTGGTGGTACCGGCCTTCTCCCACACTTCTTTGGCGTGGGCGAGCATCACCAGATTGGCGTTGCCTTCGTTGCGGACGGTCTTGATCATCTTCATCAGCTCCACCTTGACCATGTTGGAGCTGGCACCGTAGTCGTCGCCACGGCGTTCCGGCCTGCCAGTGAACATGATGTTCACGATATCGGCTAATTCGCTGGCGGTGTCCCAAGTGATCGTACGAACGTTACCTTTCTCTGATTCACGGACGGACCACTCCAGATTTTTCCAATGACGATCGATCACCGACTTGGCGGCGGCCATTGCCTCTTTTTCGTCCATGTCGGCGATGTGTCGTGGGTAGTCCAGATCCAGGTAACGGACTACCTTACCCTCGGATCTGGCTTTTTTGCAGGCGTTGAATCCACGATTGTCTACATCGTGGTAGCTGACCGGCCCAGGTACGTACTTCAGACCCATAGTCGATTTCCCCTCGCCCGTTAGGGAGAAGATCAGACAGATCGTTTTGCGTTGGGGTTCTGGTGGATCGATGTAGTCGTTGTCAGTACGTACCGATTTGCTTGCCGGTGTAGATCTACTCACTGGAGTCATTGATTCTCCTCTGCCAACAGTTCTTCTCTCACTCTCATGATGATCTTGCCGAGCATGTTCTGACCCTCTCCTCTACAGACTCCCCAATAGGAGTCGCCCCAATTGTTGCCCTCGACGATCGTGGCGTCTCCAGTTTGGAGAAGCTGAAGACGGTACTGAGGTTGGCGGAACTTCTGCTGCAGGAGATCGTTCATGACATCGACCTTGACGGACTCCCAATCTGATCGGAGTGTCACTTTCCTGCCGAGCCTCTTGGCTCCACCAGGACTATCGCAGTCGTAGATTGATAGTCTTTCGTTGGTGTCCTCCGTCTTAGCCGCCTGATATGCGTGTTCGACAGTGGGATATAGAACACCATCCAGCAACACGTTCACCGGAGCGAAGTTGGACAACCAGCGGTACTTACCGATGAATCTATCTATTCGAGTTGTCATTCAGATCCACTCCAGTGCTCTAGCATTGTTCACGATCAAACTAAAGTTCTCATCTAGCTCTCTCTGGCTGTAATCCAGATCAAACTCATACGCCTCGGGGAACGGTTCGTACGTACTCTGTTTATAGTCCCCCACGACGAACACCGCTTTCAACTCACCCATCAGATACCCAGTACCGTAGCAGTACGCCATGTTCTGAACGGGCCATTTCCAGATCCCGTCCATGTGATCGTCGCCAGTTCTACTGCTACTCACCCACGTAAACTTGAACTCCGCTACTCGTTGCCGTGCGGTGTTGATGCCGTCAGGAGTGAAGAAGATCCCGTTGTGTTTTCGGCTCTTGCAGTGCTCCTTGGCGATCAGTCCACCTTGGAGTACGTCGTCACACTGTTGGCACCAGAACAGCTCTCCAGGGAAGATCAGTTCCGGCCGGTGTACGTACTCCATTCGCATTGCTTCTAGACTGAGAGCTAGTTCTATCTGTTCGGTTCGCGCGGCGACGTGCTCCCATGTGAATCCTACGGTAGCCATTGATTCGAGCATTCGTTGTGATACGTCGGTACGCTGCTTGGAGTGACCGCCAACTTTATCGACATAATTCACTACATCCATAAGATGGCAGCCAATGGAACGATCTACGTTGTACTCCCGAGAGTAGAGTTGAGATTTGAGTTCGAGTGGGCGTCTACGGATTAGCATTCTGGCGGATTCCACTCGAACTCAAATCCAACGGTGCTGGTAGGGTGGTTACTCAGATTGTCACCCCTTCCACTAGCTGAGATGTGACGACGCCAGCCCGCCGCTTGCAACTTAGAAATACTAATCGGTCACGGGGAAGTAGATCCCCTTCTTCCGGTCGAACGTCCACCCGCCAACTTCGGCGAATTGCTCAGCCCAATTCGGGTCCGTCAGGATCTTAACTAGATTCGATTTGGGCGGCTGCTTGCCCTTGTAGGCCATCATCGCACCAGCCCCCATCTGCGCGATCTGTACACCGCCGTCGTACTGACGAGGAGAGAACGTCCTAACGTACTCCCGTGGAGTCTTGCTAACGACCGACGCAAAGATCTTCTGGACTGTATCGATACCTGTCTGATCCAACTCCGAGATACCTTCTTCCTCGGTGGATTCCTCTTCCGGTTCGGGTTCCGGCTCGGGCTTGCGCGGCGGACGACCCACGGGCTTGGCACCAGCAGTGGGCTTGGCACCGGCCTTAGCAGCCGTTTTCTTCTTCGTGTCGGTGTTGGGGTCTTCGATGACCGACTCGGCCACCAGCACGGTCACCTCGATGGTCTGGCCCTTCCGTGCACCCTTCTTCGACACGTACGTTCTACCGGTGGCCTGCTGGATACCGTGGACCTTGACGCCCTCCAGCACTTCCGGTTCGGCACACAAACGCGCCATCACGGAGCTGCTGATGCCGTTGTCCTCCAACGACTGAAACAGCGCCCCGGCCTCGCTGGCGCCGCTGATCTGATACGGGTTCTGCTCGTCCACGTCGATGAACTTGCCATCCTCGGTGACCTGAGCCTTTGGTTCGCCACTGTCGCGATCGTTGAGCCAATCCACCGGGGCGATCTCCCACGCCGTCTCCTCCTGGTGGCCATCGTTGAGTTCGAGATCGGCGATGAAGAACGCGGCGGTGAGTCCGCCGTTGGTTTTCTCTCGTTCCTCGAATCGGGGGTTGTGGAAGATGAAATCGACATCATCGAGCCGCTTGGGTCCACGGAGTAGATCTGCTTTTGCTGCACTCGGCATACAGTTTGTCCTTTCCTTCTAGTTACTGGTTGCTGGATGTGTAGTGGTACGTACTGATTTGGTAAGTACCGCTAGGTGAGTGGGTACGTTACTGCTGGTCTGACGGTGTGTCAAGAACTTTCTTCGCTGATCTGTAGGTCACCTCCAGTGCTGTCAGTTATGGTGAATCCGATGGTGTCTCCCTTGGCGTTGTTGCACACGATGTGCGCTGGTTGGAGATTGGACCACGCGTTGGTACCGCCCTTGCCGAGCGGGATGATGTGGTCAATGTTGCACAGGGCCAACTCGCCAAGCGCCCGGTTGCAGATCCCGCACGTATCTCCGCGCTCCTCCACGAGGTAGGCAAGGATTTCGCGCTGATGCAGTCCACGCGGACGGCCTTTGCCGAAGGTAACCAGCCCGCGCTTGGACATACGTACGGCACGTCGTTCCTTTGCACTGGTACCGTCAGCACGTCCCAACCGATCCATCTATTCACCCGACCTCATTATTGTCGGCACGGTAGCCGTCCCACGAAGGGCTAACTTCAGTTTCTTGATCTCCTCCCGTTGACGATGGATGCGGCGGGCGAGCTTAGCGTGGTGATAACCGTTGGCAGCGTTCTCATGAACGGTCTTAAGCCAGAGTGAGTGTGTATGCCTATGACGCTCAGCCTCCGCTTCGTATCGCCGTTTCCACTCAGCACGACTACCCATTTCCAGTTTTGTGGTGACCAGAGCGACGAACAGAACAGACACTAAAGCCCATGCGGAGTAGATCATTCACCGATCTCCTCATCAGTCAACTTCGGCAATGGCTTCGGCAACAACCCACTCCTCACCACCTGTACAGCATCCAAAAAGTACTTTGCGGCGTACCTCCGATTGCCCTCCGCTGGGTCGAAAAACCTCATGGCATGCCCATCGGCGATCACTGTCATCCCCCGATCTCGACGGCTCCGCACTAACCGACCGGCGAACTGCTGCAACCGCTGCATCATCTCGTACGGTTTAAACGTCGGATCAGAATCGCACCGCGCTTTGGTCACCGGATCGCGCATATCAGGAAAGTGCAGCTTGCACGCAATTGCCAGCTCACACGCTCGACCAGGAAAGTTGTACCCACCGCTGAACGACGGTCCAACCAGAATAGAGTCATCCGGCGACTCCGGACTGCGGAAGTACTCCACAGCTCTAGCGGTGTCTTTGGAGTCTCTGTTGGCAATCATCCTGTGGGAGTAGCGTGAGTTCTCCAGTAGGGTATTCTGCCACTTATAGCTGATGGTATCTACCAAAACCTTACGTCCGTCGCCGTGCTTGCCGAACAGCGTATCAATACCGTTGATCCACTTCCGTATCGAGTCGGCAGTCATATTCCACTGCACATAGCCGAACGGAATTACATACACCGGGCGATTGGCGATGGGGAACGACGACGGTAACTCAAAGAAGTCGAATTCGTCGTCGTCGAGTCCGAGGTAGTTGAACGTCTTCCTCGGAGCGGTGGCACTGAGACCTACCACATTGGGGATACCTCTGAAGAGTAACTTATCGCAGTACTCACGTGGCCATAGAACCTCGAATCTGATCGATCGACTGGCAGGCTGAGTAACGATCCACTCGCCGGAACGGAGTTTCTGCAACTTGTCGGCGGTACGTACGACGTGTTGGAGACCAGCCAGTCTGTCCATGTCGTATCGATCTACCGTGCCAGTTTCGCGGGCTAGTTTCAGTTCTTCCTTTAGTTGGTTGTGGCGATCGACAGACCTACCAACGACCAGTTGGCTCCACTCGTACCAGTCACGGATCGGTGATCGTCGGGGATCAGGAGTGCGAATGCTAAGTAACTCTCCGATTTGTTCCAGATTAATGTCGATCCGCATTGCATTAGCCACTGAACGGGGCACTTGATGGACTTCGTCAAGTATTAACCAATCGAACTTACCCAACGATTCGCTATCTTCGTCGGTCACTAACCACTTTGCGTAGTTACTGACTACGATGTCCGCTTCTCGGGCTCGCTTTTCGGCATCGTAGTACGGACACCCGTTAGTACGCAGGTGGCACGGTAGACCGGATCTGCACGGACCGGCGTCGCAATTAGTACCACGGCGGGAGTCGGCTAGGTGGGCGTATCTACCGCCGCGCTGGAGTACCGGACACGGATAGTTACCAGCTCCACGCAGATCGGCAATCTTGTATCCACTCCCACGGGCGTCCTCGATGTGCTGATCCATCAACCCGAGGAGTTCAGTGAGGATCAGACCGCGACCGCCGTGCATGGCAATGAGCATCTGTGCGAGGAGCGTTTTCCCAGACCCACATGGGGCTAGGACTTGGCGGTAGATCTTCTCGCTGTCGGAGACCTGAAAGAGTGCTTTCAGTTGTTCCGGTCTCCAGTCGGTATATCGCGATGGAGCACCGAATGCTGATGGTGGGGGGAACGGCCGGGTCACGATTGTCCCAACTATATGCGACTACCATCAGGCCGCATTCGTACCGGAGATCCTGAAGTGCACGGATGGTGGCCGTGTTCAGCAAAGTACTTGTCGCGACGTAGTAGCTTGTCATCGACCCAGAAGCCCCAACGGCGAGAAGCCCGGCCGGTGATGAGAATCGTCCACGTACCGGGTTTTAGGACTTCAACGGTATGGCGGTGGTTTGCTGAGCGGCAACGAACGGAGCCGATTCGTAATAGGTCGCGACCGGAGGGCGAGGAATCGACGTACGAGCCCCACAGAACCAGAGTTAAGAACCACCACGGATGGTCGTGGAACGCGCGCTCATCGTCGGATGACTGCCAACGGTGGACGCGGATTGAGAACGCTCCGAAGTCAAAAACCCAACGCCGCAGGTATGGGCACTCCGGCAGTCCAACAGACTCGTTCCACGAGATGCTGAACGGTGATTTGGTCAGGGGTGATGGAGTCGAACCACCAACCTCCGGCATGTGGCTAGGCCGAAGCCTAGCACGCCGACGCTCTACCAATTGAGCTAACCCCTGAATGATCACGCAGT